>Ga0209911_100025_pt1 | contig 268819 bp, 261 predicted proteins | sample FECB21metaG_FD_188301 | JGI IMG/M metagenome (GOLD analysis project Ga0209911, IMG submission 188301) | Cyanobacterial communities from the Joint Genome Institute, California, USA - FECB-21 (SPAdes) (version 2) | ecosystem: Environmental > Aquatic > Thermal springs > Hot (42-90C) > Microbial... | reverse complement strand
GCCCCGATCCTTAATCAGGCGCACCGCCTCAAGCTTGAACTCTCGCGTAAACTTCCGTCTCTCCATGACCACCCTCCGGTCCCATTAAAACACCTAACTCGGTGTCGTCGGAACCGGGTGCAGGCCACACATGAACGGACGGTTCTCGATCTCTTGCCATTGCGCTGCCAGCTTTCGCTCCCGCCCTGCGGTCGCATAGTCGAATATGCCGTGGAAGACCTTCCCTGCCCCGAACGTGTAATAGCCCGACGCCCGGAGCAGTTCGACAAAGGTGAGCCTCCGTTGCGGAACGTCCCAGAGCGGCTCGTTGTGATAAATTCCCGTTGTCGAAGGCAGGCAGCCTGTAAAGACTGACATCCGGCTGGCGTTGCAATACGGTGCACTGCAATAGGCATTGACAAAAAGAGTGCCGCGACGCGCTAGCGCGTCCATATGCGGTGTCTTAACGTCTGGATTGCGTCCGAGCGCACCGATCCATGCGTTAAGGTCGTCAGCTACAATAAAGAGAAAATCAGGTCGCATATTTCGTAGGATCATCGGATTTGAACATGAAAGTCGATTTTTTCGTCGCGGGTGTCCAGAAAGCTGGAACTACGGCTCTCGACCAATGCTTCCGAGTACATCCTAGCATTCAGATGGCGAGCGTGAAGGAAGTTCACTACTTCGACAACGAGAGGGTGAATTGGTCGAACCCCGATTACTCAGAATTGCACAGCAAGTTCGATTGGGATGCGCCCTGCATCAGGGGAGAGGCGACCCCGATTTATACCTATTGGCCTAACGCGCTTGAACGACTCAAGGCGTACAACGCCGGTGCAAAGATAATTGTGGCGCTTCGTCATCCATCGTATCGCGCGCATTCGCATTGGCGGATGGAGAGAAAACGCGGCTTGGAGCCGTTGTCGTTTTCGGAGGCCATTCGCTGGCCGGCTCGAAAGCGAGTTATCAACGCACCAAACGGCGCACATCGAATTCATTCATACATCGAACGTGGCTTCTACTTGCCGCAAGTCGAGCGATTGATGAGCCTATTTCCCCCATACCAACTTCACTTCTTTCGCACTGACTGCCTTTGGCGCGAACCAGACGCTAGTCTAAATCGAATCCTAGCATTTCTCGAAGTCGATCAATCATCGAGTTGGCGACCATCATACATAGTGCCAGAACTCACTTGGCAATCCGAGCGAATTGACAACCAGGATATGACTTACCTAAACGATTTATTTGCTGACGATATCAAGCTAACTGCTGCACGAATTGGAATCTCGCTCGATGACTGGCTTGACCTGGAATACGTCGAGCCTATGCGCCCACATTAATCAGCTCATAAGTAGCGCCCTCCGGTTAACTCAGACCCCGCGCTATCGCCCGGCAGATACGTCGGGCCGCCGGCGAGGACCGCCGCATTCGACTCGATCGTATAGCGCGGGCCGGTGCCGGCGCCGGAGAATGTGTTGCCATTCACGAACATCGCGGAGCAAGTTGTGGCCCAGGCAAAGCCGTTCGGGAAATTCGGCGTACCGGTCAACGTGACGGTGCGGCTCTGCACGCGGATGACGCCGCAGCCCACCGTATTCCAGTGCGACTGCCCGGCGCCGGCCACGATGGCATAATCGCCCTCGCACAGGATGCGCCCCTGGTCGTCGGCGCGGATCTGGTGCTGCGCGGTCGCCGCGATCCGCAGGCCCGAAAAATAGATGACGCCGCCGCGCGCCGCCTGCAGGCAGCCGCGAGTGGACGAGCTCAGCTCCATGTCCCGTACCGTGAGAAAGGCGCCGGCTTCCGCCGTGAAGGTATAATGCGTGGCGCTCGCCACCTGCACGTTGCCTGGCGATACGGCATTGCCCCGGAAGATGACGCGGCCCGCCCCGACCTGCGCGCCCACCACATGCACGCCCTCGGCGTAGCTGCCGTCGGCCACCTGCACCGTCACGTCGTGCCCGCCGAGATCGAGCGTGCCGAAAACCACGCCGGCGGCCTTCTGCAGCGTCGCAAAGGCGCCGCCCGCATCGTTGCTCAAGCCGTCATTGGCATCGTTACCGTCGGTACGCACGAAGTAGGTCCGCGGCGCGGTGAGCCGCTCGCGCGCGCCGGCAATGCCGCAGGGAAAACTGACGCGGCCGTCGGCCACGGTCACGACTATCGCCTCACGCCAGCTCGCGCCATCGTCCGAAACCTTCAGGCGCAGGTCGTCGTCGCCGGCAAGTCCGATTTCGGCGCGTCCCGAATAGCCGGTCTGAAACAGCAGCGAGAGCGTGTTGCCGGCGGCTTCCTTGTTCAGCTTGTAGCGCAGATCGCCGTCGCCGCCCTCACTGCCATAGCGCGCGGTGCACAGCACATTGTTGAGCTTGGCTGAAAGCGGGTTGGTCTCGTCCGCCGTGGTGGCGATCCCAAGCCGGGCGACATTCTGAAGAATTGCGTTTTCCCCGAGCAGCCGGACCCAGGCCGCTCCGTCGAAAACCAGCGTTACATCCTCGTCCTCGACATAGCAGAGCCAGCCTGCGCGCGGGATGTGGAAGGCCCAGCCGCCGTCGCGATAGTGCGCAATCTGACCGTCCTTTCCCTCAAACGTGCCCGTGCCGTCAGGCTTCACCAGATAACGGTCGCCGTCGTCGGGCGCGACCGGCGGGGCCGACGCGACGCGGTCCTTGACCGACAGCATCACGATCGCATCGAGAATGCGCAGCGCTTCGTTGTGGGTGATGTGTTTTTGTGCCTGGGCCGCCGCGATGAAGGGCAACCTGAGACGGACTGTTTCGCTCATGTGGATTTTCCGTTATTGCGTGCCGCGACAAAGGATCAGCCAAGGACCGCCGAAGCGATGGACGAAGCCCGCACACCCTTGCTGCTCAAGGCAGAATTGCTGCCGGGCGAGAAATTGCTGGGCAGGTTCGGTGTGAATGCGCTGCTGCCACTTTATCGCGACCCGGGCGGCAAGGGAGCGAAGCCCTACGTTCTCGGCGCATCGGCGCCGCGCAAGGTACTCGGCATGCTGTATCTCACGAATTTCCGGGTGAAGTTCAAACCGGCCGAGCCGGTCGAGGATGCCTTCTCGATCTTTCTCCCGGCGATCGCGGAAGCCGGCGACGTATCCCGGCTGCTGGTGCGAAAGTGCCGGCTGACGATGCTGGACGGCACCTTCATCGACTTCATCAGATGGGGCGTCGCATCGTTGATCGACACCGTCAACCGCGCCCGCAACGATGCACGGACGCTTGACTGGCAGGCAGTCGGACGCGACATCGCCGCGGCCGGTCCGGAACAATTGGGTGCTTGGTCGGTGCTGCCGGACGACGCTCAGGCGACCGGCAGCACCGCCTCGGCCGGATAGCCTCGTCCGATGGCCGCCGATATCTGCATGACCCGGACGCGGATGGTATCGCGCGGCGTGCCGAAATCGGCGATCTCCTGCGCGGACGGATAGAGAACTTGCGAAGCCGTGGCCTGCAGCACGCGCCGGACCTCGGCGCCATCGAGGATGTCGACTTCGTAGCGCTCCTCGTCTTCGGCAAGCGGCACCTCCTGCAGCTCCCAGGAATCGCCGCCCAGCCGCGTCCGCCGGATCCAGGACAGCATGATGCCATCCTCAGTCCGCAGCGCGCGAAGATGCACCGGCGCGTAGGGACGAAGCGCTGCATTGGAGGGCTCGGTTTCGGCCGCGATCGCCGCCGGATCGCCGTGGTCTAGCCCGGCGGCCACGACCCGTAGCGAAAGCGGACGGCCCAGCATGCCAGGTCCGCGCGCCACCGCGATCACCGTCTCGTCGAGCAGAACAAAACTCGACCCCTCGGGCAGCGGATCGGCCATCGCCCATTCGGTGCCGCCCTGCCCGCGCAGCAGACGCGACAACTCGTATATGTCCTCGCCGACCAGTTCGGCCCGCGCGAACTGAACGATTTCGTAGGCACCGTCCGGTCCCTGCAAAGCCGCGAGATTGGCGCCCCCGAGCAACGTTTGATCGGAGACGGACGCAAGCTCGCCGCCGAAAAGCTGCACGCGAAACCGGTTTGCGTCGTCGAATCGATAGAGCGGCCCCTTTGGCAGCGGGTCGAGCGTCTCGCCCATGATCGCGGGCGCGGTAGCGACGGCGATCCGCTCGAACGCACTCCCATCGCGCGCGCGCCAGATCGAGACCGCCTCCGGCCACGGATCCGCGAATATCGCAGCGCGCGTGAGCACGACCGGATCGTCGCCCGCGAAGGCCGGCAGATTGAGCAGCCGCAGCGCGACCGGCCCCACAGCCGGCGGAACGGATGGCAGGGCGCCAGCAGCGTCCGCCGCCAGAGGCAGGCTGAAAACTTCCGGATCGATACTGCGCGCCTTCACAGCCCGCGCCGTCGTGTCCACGATCTCGCGCAATTCAACCAGGCGCCGCCGTCCGCCGGCGGTCAACGCAATCACATCGCCCGGCATCAATCCGATCCGGCTCGGGGGCAGCGCAAAATCGATGCTGTCCCGGCCGGCCCAAAGATCCTGCAGCCAGATGTCGGCGCGGCGTTCCGCGGCCTTGCCGGTCGTCACCATGGCGACGTCGCTCTGAACGAGCCGCACCGAATTACCGACCAGACGCCGGGACGATGCCGCACCCCGGCGATAATCGTTTCGCCCGTCGACGAACCCGAGCGCGACTTCGCGCGGCAATTCGGTTTCCTGCGCGCGCGTCAGTCGCAACGGCGCGCCACGGTCCGCCAGCACGCAATCGTCTTCGGCGAGGTCGATCACGGGGGCGCCGCCGCGCGGGCGGAATACCAGCTGGCCGCCCTCCTCCGCCGCGTCGAATGCGAAGATCTGCGCCAGCGGCTCAATCGCCGATCGCGCGCTCATCGGCCGGTCGATACTGTAGCCGTCCGGCCCTTCGCCGAGCGCGGAGACGTCGCAGGCAGGCATCCCGGCATCGGAGAGGATTGCCGCGACCAGACCGTCCATCGGTGTCGTACCGAGCCGGCCGGTGAGCCAATGACCGGTCTCCCAATTGGCGCCGTCGTTCCAGACCCCGGTCAATTGCGGGAACGCCGGATAGGGCCGCGCGTCCCAGGTCCAGACATGGATGGCGGACGGATCGACCATCGGCCCGTCGTAAATGTCGGATGGCGGATTGCGTTCGCTGTCCGCGCCAAAGACGTCAAGGATCGCTTCGATCGCGCGGCGCTGGATCAGTTCGTCGCGCCGTCCATTGGAGAAATGCGGATAGCCGCCGGTCGCCGATTTCGGATCGGGGAACACGCTTGGCTGGTTCGCGCCCTTGTCGACCGCGGGACAACCAATCTCCGTCAGCCAGATCGGCTTCGACCGAGGCACCCATGCCGTCGGGGCCGGCAACTCGGCGCCGTCCAGGCGCTCGACATGCCGCTCGCTCCAGAAGCTCCACACATCCTTCTGGCGGAACATCCAGGGCTTGCCGATACCGTCGGTGATCGGCGTGCGCATCTGCGCGTCCCGCGCCTCGGCGTCGGTATAGTAGAAGTCAAAAGCCTCGCCGCCGCCGAGATTACCCGCGAGATATTCGCGGTCGTAGATCGTCTCCGCGAGCGCGCGGTCGGCATGGTCCGGCGTGTCGCGCCAGTCGGACAGCGGCGCATAATAATCGATGCCGATCGCATCGATGTCGGACGAAGCCCAGAGCGGATCGAGCGGGAAGCGCACTTCCTGCGCGTCCGCATCCACCACATGCGCGCCGTATTCGGTCCAGTCGGCGGCATAGGTGATCGTCGTATCCGCGCCAAGGATTGCGCGGACATCGGCGGCAAGAGTCACCAGCCGGTTCGCTGCCGGATACACGCCGGACGCCGAGCGTACCCGCGTCAGGCTCTTCAGCTCCGAGCCGATGATGAAGGCATCGACCCCACCGGCCTGTGCCGCGAGGTCTGCGTAATGCAGAATGAACCGGCGGAAATTCCAGCCGCTGCTGCCGCCGCCTTCGAAGAAGGCATCGACCTGAGCGCCCGCCTCGCCGGTGCCTTCCGGCGATCCGTCGACGCCCGGCGCGGGATAACAGGTGATCTCGCCGCGCCAGGGATAAGGCGGCTGCGGCACCGAGCCGGTCCATGGATTGGGTAGCGCGTTGTCCGCCGGCACATCCATCATCACGAAGGGATAGAGCGTGACCTTGAGGCCGCGATCCTTCAATTCGGCGATCAGGTTGCGCACGCTGCTGTCGGACGGCGTGCCGCCATAGGCGGCGCGGCCTTCGACCTGCGACACCAGATAGGCGTCGCCGCGCGAAACCCCGGCCACAGACCAGTTGCCGCCGCTGGTCTCCTTGTTGCGGCGGTCGACGCCCGGACGGATCCGGCAATGACTGGCGCGCAGATCGTCGCCGAACCAGGACACCACCAGCGCGATCCGTTCGAGATTGGGGCATAGCGCCTGCAACGCGTCGAGCGAGGCCAAGACATCGGATGGCGCATGTTCGACATGGCGGTTTTCCGGCGCATGTTTGCCGGGACCATTCTTGCGCGTCACGGTCCCAGGCTCATAGCCGAATTCGGTCGCGCCGGGGATCAGCGTCACCGCGCGAATCCTGTTCTCCAGCGCACCGACCGGCCGCACGATCTCGAATGACAATTGCGGAATCCGATTGCCATACGGCCCGACCGGCAGCCGCTCGAACACAACGTAAGACACGCCGCGATAGGCCGGCGCGTTCTCCGCTCCCTCCTTTGCCACGATCAGCGGGTCGGCGCTCTGATCCTCTCCTCCGCTATGGAAGCGTATGGTCAGACGCGACAGGTCGAGCGGCTTGCCGTCGGCCCAGATCCGCGCGAGATGGGCCACCGGCCCCTCGGCCAGCGCCACCGCGATATTGGCAAAATAGGAGTAGGTCTTGGTCGTCGTGGTTTCCGGCGGTGCGGGATCGGACCCCTTGCCGCCTCCTCCGCCGCCGGTCGTCTCGGTGCGGACCTTGACCTTCTCTTCAAGCGCCGTCGCCCAGATCACCTGTCCGGGCACCCTCACCCGGCCATAGATGCGCGGGATCGGCGCGCCTTCGGTCGAGACCATGACATCGAGATCGCGCAAACGCGGACCCTCGATGGTGCGGGCCGGCCGCGCGGGCTGCGGAAACAGGCTGCGGTCGATCAGGCTGCCGCCGACCGCGCCCGCCAGCCGCCCGGCCATGGCGCCGACCGGACCGAACAGCGCGCCGCCGATGGCGCCGCCAGCCGTGGAAAGAACCAGCGACGCCATCAGCGCACTCCCGGAAACCGAAATACGAAGGCGACGCGCCGCCGCCACCACGGCGCGAAAGCGACCTCCGCGACCGCAGCACCGTCATGGGCATGCACCATCGCGGCATCGGAGGTCAGGATCGCGGCATGCTTCGCGACGAGACCGGCGCGCCAGCGAAACAGCAGCACATCGCCAGGCTGCATCGCTTCGCGGGCGACCGCCACAAGGTGCCGCGCGCCGGCTTCCGCCAGCGTTTCGCGCCTTGCGGCCTCTGCCCAATCCCGCGAATAGGCCGGCATTGCTTCGGGCTCCGCGCCATGAAAGGCGCGCCAGACTCCGCGCACAAGACCAAGGCAGTCGCAGCCCACGCCTTTGAGCGACGCCTGATGCCGGTAGGGCGTGCCGATCCAGCTCCGCGCCTCCGCAACGATGAGATCGGAGCCGATCATGTCTTTCTCAGACTCTTGCCGTCGTGCCCGGCTTCGCCGTCGCGCGCATAGCGCATGATGAAGTCGTTGCCGGGGATATGCGGAAAGCCGCGGAAGTTCGCGACATTGGCGAAGCGATCGCGGCAGGTGGCAAAGCGCTTGTCGCAGCTTGCGGTGACGATGAACGCATCGCCCGTCGCAACCGGACGCGCCATTGCCTGCCACAATTCAAGAATGACGGCATCGCCGTCCTTGCGGTGTCGCTTCACCTCCATCGCGTCGCCGTCATTCGCGCCGCTTGCGAAGGTGAGCCGGCCGCCCGTGAACCAGCCGTCGTCGAACGCGGACAGCCCGCTTGCGGCAAAAGCCGAAACGCCATTGAGCGCGGTGACTGTCCCCTCGCCACGATAGGTTGGCTCGTCGAGATCGACGCGGCAGCGCGCGTCGCCGAGATCGGCGGCGCAGACCGCGGTGTAGAGCCGTCCGGTCTCCGCATTGAGCGCATCGGCAAGACCGCGCAATTCCGCGACGAAGGCCTGGCCTTCGCGCCGCACCTCGCCGATATGCCCGCGCGACATCAGAACGCGAAGCGTCGGCTCGCTCCAATCGACGAGATACAGATCGACCTGCGCCGCATCGTAGCGGCCGGCGGCAAGCGCATCCTCGTTCAGACTGTCATCGGACAATGCGCCCGAGACTTCGCTGCCGTCGGCCGCAAGCCCAAGCCGCGCCACCGCCTCCGACCCCGCGAAACCGGTATCGGCGCGGCACAGCACGTCGCCGAGCGCCACATCGTAATCATGATCGGTGAAGCCCTGCGCGATGCCGTCGCGGCGCGTGAGAATCCAGCAGCGGCAGAGTGTGGTGGCGCCGGCATTCATCCTGGCCTGCAACTCGGGCGGAATCGCGCGCATGGGATTGGCCTTACGTCCTGATCTCGATCAGCGGGATTTTCGGAATCGCGCCCGCGGCGAAAGCCGACAGGTCGACCTCCAGGTAATCGGTATCGAACCGCACCGGCACATCGAACAGGAAACCAGCGGTCACTGTATCGCCGGGCGCCGGCGGTTCGGCGACGGTGACAAGGCCGGTCGCCGGATCGACGGCAAAGCCGGAATGAAGTTCGACGCCGTCGACCGCAACGCGCACGCTGCCCGCAACCGGCTTTGCTATCGGACGGCTGTAGGGCGCGAATGCGCCGCCATAGGTCTTCGCAAGCTGAAACGTCACCGTCTCGCCATCGCCCACCCCGATCAGCTGGTCGAAAGGGCTCACCTCCATTCCGGGGGCGGCGGATGAATGATCGAGCCGGTCGCGCCAGCGAAAACCGTGCAGCATGCCGCGCCGCTCCTCGAAGAACGCGATCACCTCGGACAAAGCGGCGAGGGTCTTGACGCCATAGCCGGCATCGTAGCGCCTTCGCGAATGCGCCCAGCGCGCATTGCGCTCTTCCCGGCCGGAGGCGAGCGCAACGATCTCGGTGCGCCGCTCGGGGCCCCCGGCGCTGCCGAGCGCGATGTCCAGCGGAAACAGGATCTCGTGGAAGGCGGCCATGGCGCGTCACATCCCGCGCTGGCCGCGGGCCACCGCGCGCGCAATCTGTCCGGTCACATAGAGTTCGGAGCGGCGGAACGAGTCCGCATCGGGCGTCGCGATGTTGATGGTGATGCTGGCGCGTCCGCCGCCCGATGCGGCAACACCCAGCCGCCCGTCGGGTCCGCGCGAAAGCGGCATGATCGCTTCCGGTCCGGCTTCGCCGGCAAGCCCGAAGCCGTCGCCGGAGCGCAGCGGAAAATAGGTCGGCGTACCGATGACGCCGCCGGAGGCGAAGGGCTGGACCGGCACATTCGCGCTGCCGCCGAGCAAGCCGGCAAAGCCCGCGGTCAGCGCATTCTCCAGCGGCTTGAAGGCGAGCCGCAACGCGATGTCGGAGAGCCGCGTATAGAGGGACTTCAGCACGCCATCGAGCGAGCGGCTGCCGGTCACGCCCTGCGTAAAGGCATCCGACAAAGCCCGGCCGAATTGTGCGGCGCTGCGATTGATATCGCGCATGCCGCGGTCGATCGTGCGCATGCCGAGATCGAACTCCGCCATGCGCTCGATCAGAACGTAATCGTCATCGGCCATCGGGGAACCTCGTCATCAGGTCGAAGAGTTCGCTCCGGCGAAGCGGCATGGTGCCGCCGGTCACGGCCGCGATCGCAAGTGCCAGCTCGCGCGGCGTCATCGCCCAGAACGCTGCGGGAGACAGCCGCAACACGCCGAGCCCGAAGCCGATCGCCTCGTCGAAGGGGAATGGTTTCATTCTTGTGCGCTTCCGAAAGTCGCCGCGATCAGTTCGGCGGCAATCCGCACATAGCCGGCGGCCCCCTCGGGCGAGGCCATGCGCGCCACCTCCTCGTCGGTCACGCTCTCACCCGCGCCGCGCAGACCCGCACCGATGATGCAGGTGAGGTCGCGCGCGCTCATGCGGCCTTTCGAAAAGCGATCGGCCAGCGCCACCAGGTCGCCCTCGGACAGCGCCGCTTCCAGCTCCGCCAAAGCGCCGAGCGTGAGCACCAGTGTCCGCCTGCGTCCGCCGATCTCGGCTTCGATCTCGCCGCGAATCCGGTTGGGCATGGTTTGCGTCCCCCTCACGCAGCATCGAAGGTCAGCGCACCGGCGGATTCCATCGCCATGTCGTAAGTGACTTCGCCGTCATGCTCGCCGGCGAATTCGAGGCTTGCGATCTGGAACGGCCCCTGCACGGTGCCGAAATCCGGGATCACGATCTGGCAATCCTTCACCGCGCCATCGAAGAATGCCTGCCGCATCAGCGAATCGGTCGCAGCATCCCTGAACAGGCCGCGGCCGGAGACCCCCGCACGCTTGATGCCGGCGCCGTCGAGCAACTCGCGCCAGCGTCCGGCGCTCTCGGCATGGGTGATGTCGACAATCTGCGCGTTGAATGCGAGCCTCCGCGTGCGCAGACCTGCGACCGTCACATAGCCGCTGCCATCATGGATCTTGATGAGCAGATCCTTGCCCTTTTGTGCAGCCATTGTCGTCCTCGTGTTGTCAGACCGGTTCGGTCACCGCGCGAAACCGCACCAAGGCGTGATAGGTGCGGCCGTCGGCCTCGCGCCGGATATCGGCGATGGAAAAACGCAGGCTCACGAGCCGCAGCCCGTCGGGAGCAAGCGGGGCGTCGTCGAGCGCCTCTAGCAGCGCACCCGCGATCAGATGCGCTTCCTTGTGTCCGCCCTGACGCGAGAAAGCATGCAGCGTGAGCTGATGCTCCTGAAGCGGCTCGTCGCCGGCAGAGAAGTCCGCAACGCGGGTTTCGCCGAGCGTCACATAGGGAAAGGCCGCGTTGGCCGGCGGCTCGTCATAGATTTTCGGCCCGCTGAGCATGCCGGTCAGCGCGGCATCCGCGGTCAGTGCGTCATGGATCGCAGCGCGCAGCGCAGCGGTGGCTGTGGTCATGGCTGATGTCCGAATATCGGTGGTGCGAGAAGCTAGGGAACGAGCTCTTCCGCCTCGATCGAAAGGAAGCGCTTGCGCCCGTCGCGATCGCGCAATGAGACAATGCGGAAAGCGCGATCGCCGTCGCGCAAGCGGTGCTTCGTCGTGATTCCGCCGAAGAACCGGATGGCGATGCGGTGCGTGATGCGTGCGCCGGACCGCTCGGCCTCGATCGTACGCGCAGCGGAGGCCGGGACAACCTCCGCCCAGACTGTCGCGATCGTCTCGTAACTGCGCGAAACGCCGCCGGCGCCGTCATCCGTTTCCATCGGCGCCTCGACGGCGAGGCGCGACCTGAGAAGACCCGGATCGATCATAGCGACAGCACCCGAAACGGAGCGATCAGCGCGGCGGCGGATTCGGGGATCGATCGCATCTCGCTGCTTGCCGCCATTACGCCGCGATGCTCGTACCAATGCACGGTCAGCACGCGAATGGCTTGCCGCAGCGGCTCCGGCGCCTCGTTGGGCGCATCGCCATATCCGACAGCGATATCGACCTCGATCCCGGCTATGAGTTTACCCGGCGCACGCGCCGCTCCGCGGGCGAAGCCGAGCACGGCCGGCGCGGAGCTGAAATCGATATCGAAGTCTTCCGGGTCGAGCGCATGCGCTGTCCCGTCCGCATCGAAGACGCGAATCGCCGTCACCGCCTTCAGCGGCACGGGCAGGATCGGCAGCCGTCCGGAGCGCGGCCAGACGTCGCGGGTCAGCCGCCAGGCCTGGTCGATCAACGCACGGCGGGTCTGCATTTCGATCTGCATCCGCGCCGCGACAATCAGATCTGCAATCAGCGCGTCGTCGTCGTCATGCTCGACACGCAGAAAATGCTTGGCATCGGCGAGCGAAACCGGCTCGAGCGCCGGCGGCGTCAAGAGAACAGCGGACATGTTTTCGACCTGATCGGTTGGACTTGACCCACTCCCCGCATCGCGCGGAGAGCAAAAGGCGGCTTACATCCCGCGGGTCAGCGCGATCGCGATCGGCATGATCGCAATCATCGCGAACGAGGTGAGCACCAGTGTGGACGCGGCTTCGGTCTCATAGGCATTGTAGCGCGGCGCCAGCAGCACGGCGAAGGCCGAGCTTGGGATCGTGCACATCAGGATCAATTCGCGCGACAGCGGTTCCTGCAAAGCAAAAATCCAGACGAGAAACACAGCAAATAGCGGCTGCGCGATCATCTTTGCTGCCACATTGGCAACAGTCTCGAGCGTGACATTCACCTTGTAGGCCGCGACGATCAGGCCTGCGGCAAACAACGACACGCCCGACGTTGTCGAGCCGATCAGCGTCAGCATATCGTTGACCGCCTCCGGCACCGGAATGCCGGCCGCAACGATCGCGATCGCGGCCAGCGGCGCCCAGACCACCGGCTTGACGAGGCTGCTTTTCAGCGCCGCCGCCATCTCTCCGACAAGTCCCGAAGCCTCGGCTGCGGCCGCGGCTCTGGCACTGCGCGCCGCATGCATCTCCATCAGCACCACCGTGAGTGGCGCAATCGTGAGATTGGCGATCACGGTCGCTGTGGTCACTGAGAGCACCCCGGTGTCCCCGAACAACCCCTTGAAGATCGGAATGCCCATGAAGGCTACGGAGGGAAAGCTGAGCAGGCAGGCCTGCAATGCCGCCTCGCCCAGCGAATGGCGCAGCACATAAAGACCGACCAGCAAGACCGCGAAATAGAAGGCGACCAGGGCCAACGCCGTGGCGAGCAGGAACGCGGTCTCGCCGGCCGGCGGATTGGACGCGGTCTTGACGATGCCGACAAACATGATCGCCGGCAGCGCGAAATCCAGCACCAGCTCGTTGATACCCTTGACCTGGTCCTGGTCGAATTCCCTGGTGCGTCCGGCGAAATAGCCGAGCGCAAGCACGAACAGGACCGGCAGCAGGACTGAGAACGAGCTGACGAGCATGCGAAAGGCTAAGCCTGGTGTGGAGATGCGATGAGAGGGAACGCGACCCTCGCATTGCGACCCGGACCTGCCAAGCGAAAAGGCGCACGCCATCCGCACTGCGGCATCTTGGTTGACTTCGCGCGCGATCGGCGCTCCTGATCGGCCGCCATGACCCGCCTTTGTCTTGTCCTTTCTCTACTCGTTGCTTCGGTTCCACCCGCTGCCGCCCTGGTCGGCGGCGCGGCGCCGGTGCAGGAACCGCATGCCGCGGTGATGATCGTCGGCTCGCGCGGCAATTCCTGCACCGGGATCGCTGTCGCTCGCGACCTGGTCCTGACTGCGGCGCATTGCCTGCCGCCCGGCGCCGATTACAAACTGGTCGCGTTCGATGCGCAGCGTCAGCCGCGCCTGCGCGACGTGCAGAGCATCGCCCGGCATCCGCAATTCAGCCAGAAGACCTTCGACGCGCACCGCGCCACCGCAGACGTGGCGCTGATCAAGTTCGCGTCGCCGGTGAGCAACGCCCCGGCCGCCATCCATGGCGAGCGCCTGAAGATCGCGCCCGGCGACCGCCTCACCGTGTGGGGCTATGGCCTCACACGCATCGGCGACGGCAAGAGCGGCGGCACGTTGCGCAGCGCCATGCTGACCGTGACCGGACAACCGGGCAATTTGCAGATCCGCCTGATGGACGGATCGGCCCGCAACGAATGGCCGGGGCTTGGCGCCTGTACCGGCGATTCCGGCGGGCCGGTATTTCATGACATCGGCGGCCGCATGATGGTAGTCGGCGTCGTCAGCTGGTCGACCGCCGCGCGCAATGAAGCCGGCTGCGGCGGGCTCACCGGCGTCACGCCGCTGTCACTTTATTTTGGATGGATCGCTGAGACCGCCAGGAAGCTCGGCAGCCCGCTGGCGCCTTAACCTTCGCGCCATTGACATTACACAGACCTTTGCGAACCTGCATATCCCTTCCGCAAACAGAGGCCTCCGCATGTTTCCGGTTCCGTCGAGTTTCTTTCTCACCCGCGGCGTCGGCGTGCACCGCGATCAGCTCACGGCATTCGAGCTTGCCTTGCGCGACGCCGACATTGAGCAGCAGAATCTCGTCACCGTCTCCTCGATCCTGCCGCCGGAATGCGCGGAGCTGAGCCACGAGGAAGGCGTTGCCACGCTTCGTCCCGGAGAGATCACCTTCTGCGTGATGGCGCGCACCGAGACCAACGAGCCGGGCCGGCGCATTCATTCCAGCATCGGACTTGCGAGGCCGACCGACACGAAGATGTATGGCTATATCTCCGAGCATCACGGCTACGGCATGACCGCCGAACAGAGCGGCGACTATGCCGAGGATCTCGCGGCATCCATGCTGGCCTCAACGCTCGGCATCGAATTCGATCCGAACGCCGCCTGGGACGAGCGCAAGAAGGTCTACGAGACCTCCCATCTGATTTTCGGCTCCACCTCGATCACTGCCGCGGCGATCGGCGACGATTCCGGGCGCTGGACCTGCGCGGTCGCGGCCGCGGTGTTCCGCTTCGCGGAGCGCAAGTGATGAGCGGCGTACCGACCTTCTCGACGCCCTTCTCTTTCCTCGGCCTGCTCCGGCTGCAGAGCGAAGCCAGCATACACATTGCCGGCATCCCGCTCGACATCGGCACCACTAACCGCAGCGGCGCGCGGTTCGGGCCGCCCGCGATCCGCACCGCGAGCCGAATGCTGGTCGACGGCGACCATCCGCATTGGTGGATCGATCCGGCCGCCCTCCCCGTCGCCGATATCGGCGACTTCGACATCGCGCTGGGCGACATCCAGGAGAGCCTCGCCCTGATCGAGCAGCAGGCGGCCGAGCACGAGCATCTGATCGCCCTCGGCGGCGAACATACGATTACGCTGCCGCTTCTGCGCGCGCTGGCCGCCAAGGCGGGCGCGCCGCTCGCACTCGTGCATTTCGATGCGCATGTCGACACCTGGCCAGACAATTTCGGGCAGGTTTATGCGCATGGCTCGGTGTTCTTCCACGCCATCGAGGAAGGCCTGATCGATCCCAGGCGCACGGTGCAGATCGGCATTCGCTCGCCGGTGCAGAAAGAGGTCTACGACTGGACGCTCGGCAAGGGCGTGAACATCGTCAGCGCCCAGGACGTGCATCAGTACGGCCCGCAGGCCGTCGCGCAGCGCGCCGCCGAAATCGTCGGCAACACACCCGCCTATCTGTCCTTCGATATTGACTGCCTCGATCCGGCTTTTGCGCCCGGCACCGGCACGCCGGAAATCGGGGGGCTCGCCAGCTGGCAGGCGCAGGCGATCCTGCGCCGGCTTGACGCACTCGCCTTCACCGGCATGGACGTGGTCGAGGTCGCCCCCGCCTACGATACGGCGGAAATTACCGCACTCGCGGCCGCGACCATGGTGTGGGAATATCTCGCGCTGGCCGGACGCAACACCGCGTAACGGCTATTGGTCGAAGCCGGCATTGTTACGGTCGGACCAGTCGATCCGGGGCTCGATCCGAGAAGCCGCACCGGTGGTGTAGGCGGTATAATTGCCCTCGGCCACCGGATGCTCCAGCGACCGCAATACCGAATAAGCGCCGGAGGCCAGGATCGCCACCATAAGGACCGACGCAAGCAGCAGTTTCAGGTTCAGTTTCAAGTTCAAAGCGTGCATGGGAAAGCTCCAGTTTTTCTTCTTGTTGCAGTGCATATAGGAGTTCCCTGCACGCTTCGCCCGCTCACGACCGCGTGACGAGCCATGCAGCAGTTGCGGTGACGGTACGCGCAGCGCGCAAGTTTTCATGCCCGCAAATGCAGGCATGAAAAGTCAGGTTTCGCGTTGCGATTACGCCCCAGAGAACTTCAGCAGCTTGATCGCGTCGAAGTCCTGCACGCCGCCGCCGACGCGCTTCGTGGTGTAGAACAGCACATACGGCTTCGCGGAATACGGATCGCGCAGCACCCGCACGCCCTGGCGGTCGACCACAAGATAGCCGCGGGCGAAATCGCCGAATGCGATCGCATACGAGTCTGCGCCGATATCGGGCATGTCTTCGGCTTCCACCACCGGAAATGTGAGCAGCCCTGCCCGTCCGCCGACCTGCGCCGGCGGCTGCCAGAGATAATTGTCGTCGGCATCCTTCAGTTTGCGGATCGCGCTCTGGGTCCTGCGGTTCATGACGAAATGCGCGTTCTGCCGGTAGCCGGCCTTCAGCGCATAAACCAGATCGATCAATGGATCGGCCGGCCCGTCCTCGGGAAAGCCGCCGCTTTCGCCGGTCTCGATGAAGCCGATATTGCCCCAGCTCCAGGAGGCTTCCGCCACCTTGGTATATTGCATGAAGCCTTTCGGCTTATTGGCGCCGTCGCCGTTGACGAAGGCCGCGCCCTCCTGCACGGCGAAGACCTGCTCGACTTCGCTTGCGATCCATTCGTCGATATTGACCGCTGCGTCCTCCAGCAGGACCGGGGTGGCCGCCGGCATGGCGTAGAGCTCGGCCGCGGGAAACGACAATTCGTCGAGCACCGGCGATGTCGTCTGCGGGCGCGAAGCGGTCTCGGCCACCCAGCCGGTTACGGGCCCTGCGGTCATGAACGGCTTCTTGTAGACATTGCCGGAAATCTCGCGCACCGCCGCAATCGAACGGATCGGCGAGATGGCGGCAAGCCGCTTGCCGATTTCGCGCTCGACTTCATCGGGCACCAGATAGCCGCCATCCGCGGGCGTACCGGCCGACATCGCCTTGACCTCCAGCGTCCGCAGTCCTGCGCTTTCGCCGGAGCGGATATAGGCGTCGAACGCCGCCTTGTGCTCGCGCGCGGATGCGCGGTTGACGCCGGTCTCAAGACCAAGCTGCGGGCGCGCCGATTTCAGCGCCAGCTCGTCAAGGCGGCGGGTCTGCGCATCGAGCGCGGCATCGATACGCGCCACCTTTTCCTCGTGCAGCACGTCCGCGGCGCGGCGTTCGATCGCGGCGATGCGCTCGTCGTTGGCCGCCTTGAAGGCGTCGAAGGTGCGCATCAACTCGGCATGGGTGACATGCATTTCCTGCCGGGTATCCGGCGCAAAGCCGGCCTTGGTTTCGTAAGTCTCGGTGGTGAGGTCCATCGGGGTCTCCTGGTGATGGGACAAACAAAGCGCGCGGGGCAAAGCCTCGCGCGCCGGAATGGTGCGATGTGTCGGGGTCGGTCGACCGGCCAGCGGCAGACGCCGGCCGTAACCGGCGGTTCAGAAAGCGCACACCTTATTGTGATGGGCGGCTTGAACGTAAGAATCGCGCTACGAAGTGTTGGTAATGATGCCAGCCGGCGACGCCGCCGACGCCGGTAACGATTGAGGATACTCTCATGCGTAAGATTGTAACGATCGCCCTGACCGCTGCAGCCTTCGGCGCAGCCATGGCGATGCCACAGGTGGCCCAGGCGCAGTATTACGGCGGCTATCTCAACCAGCCACGCGGATACGGCACGCCGAATTACGCGCCGCCCCCGCCGCCGCCTCCGGTATATTCGCGGCCGCGTGTGGTGGTGACGCCGCCAAGCTACGGCTATGGCAGCGGCGCCTATTATGACTACCGCAAGTTCGGCGATCCGACGACGCAGGACTCACTCACCACCTGCGCCTATTGCTGAGCGGGCCAGCCGGTCCACGCAGCCAACGCGAGGCTTGTGATGCGAAAGATCTCAGCGTTGGTTGCCGCCGCGGGGGCCATCGGCGCCGTTACTGTCGCGACGCCTCGGAGCGCCGAGGCCCGCTTCGGTGCGAACGCGATCGCGGACGCGGTCGCGCAGACTTCAATGGTACAACTTGCGCAATAGCGCAGCCAGCGCGCATCCCGGCGCGCGGCGGCGCCGCGAACCACGACACAGCCGCCGCGAAGTACGGCATCGCCCTATGTCTTTCCCGGCTCGCGCGGCGCTCTGCTGAACTGCTCGTTCTGTTGAGGCGGCATCGCTAAAGGAACATACCGCTAAGCTTTCTTGCGGGCCCTGCGATCGGGCTCAGAAAGAGTCAATATCCGCTTCAGCCAACCCAGTTCCAACCACATCTCCGCAAATGCATGCATTGCGTCACACCGCGCGCTGATACAGCACGCGCCGCCGCGCCTTCGGATCGACGATCACAGGCTTGCGCGCCCGTGCGGGCGGAGCGAACGGGGGCTTCGCCTCCTTCACCGCACGGACGCGGGCGCCTGCGAGCAGCGGGAACGTCACGACCGAGATTTCCCAGAGATCGATTTCAACAAGCTTGCGCACGCGCGTCTTCGGATCGACGCGCGCCTTCACCGTTCTGAAGCCGATCGAAAGTCCGTCGGCGGCGCCCTCGCGCAGGAGCGCCAGCAATTCGCGCGCACGCATCACATCCGGGATAAGCCGCCCGCGCACGCGAAGCCCGCGCCAGTCCTCGACGATGTCGTGCCAGATGCCGATCGGCTCTGCCGGGTCGTGCTGGAACAGCATCGGAATGCGGCGCACGCCGCGCAGCCGTAAGGTCTGGGCGAACGCGCCCGGCATCACCATGTCGCGCGCCTGGTCGATCTCGCCAAACAAGCTGGCATAGCCCTCGACGCTGCCGTCTTGGTGGATCGCGGCGCGTGGATGGAACGCGATGTCGTGGGCGTTTGGGGCAAGCATGCTGGTCTCCGAGGTCGCGGCAAAGCGAGACCGTCACCCCCGGGCCTTGATCCGGGGGGCCTTTTGAAAGGCTTCGTTGCAGAGTTCGATGGATTGCCGTGTCAGTCCCGGCAATCACCGCGAAGAGAACTAACCTTCGCGCGGCAGGTCGCGATTGGCCTTGCGCGCAGCCTTCGCGTCGCGCGGTGTGCGCTGTTTCGACACCCGGTCGAGATGCGAGAGAAATTCGCGAAACACGGACAGATGATCGCGCCTTGAAGCGGTCTTGCGTTTCTGCGCCGGACGCAACGAACGCATCACCGAATGCAAACGGTCCATCAGCGGCCTCCGAATTTTCTGTTGAAGCGCGACAATTCGCGCACGAAATCGTCGAAGCGGCGCATCGCGGCCGCGTATTCGCGAAGCGCGAAGATCAGAAGCGCGCTCGCCGACGCAGCCCACAGGAACAGCGCCAGATGCGCGAGATCGCCGCGCTCGGCGAAGATGCCGGTCAGGTCGGGCATTAGCGGAAAACTCATCCTGTTCGAGACGCACGATTCCGCTGCCGCGGCCGGTTGGCTATCCTGCCCCCGCGTCCCGGGAGCGCCCCGCGGTGCTCCGGGCAAATGGCTGAAAAGGAACCATCATGCAGAAGCTTACACTCGCCGCCGTGCTGGCGGCCTTCGCGTCATCGCCCGCAGCCGCACAGGGCGGCTTCCCGAATCTGGTCGGCACGTGGAAGGGCGACAGCGAGTCGATCGTGCTACCCGGCGGCAACGCGCATCATCCCGGCAAGGACAAGAAGTCTGCGAAAGGACCGCGCATGTCGAGCGTGCCGTTCACGCTTGTGATCGACCAACAGGATGGCCGCCGCTTCTCCGGTACGTTCTCCTCGCCGCAGCACGCGGAAACCGTTATAGCGGTGATTTCGCACAACGGCGCGATCTACCTCGTGGACGACGACGGCTATTCCTTCGGCAATCTGATCTCGCCGACACGGCTGGAGCTCTGCTACATGAAACAGTCGCCGGGCGGCCGCATCGCGTCCTGCACGGAAATGGTGAAGCAGTAGGCGCCGTCAGCCGAACCCGTCTCCCCCTTCGACCGGCGCGTAGCCGGTCGCAATCCGCTTCTCGTTCAGCGTCAGGAACGGTGCGGCCGTCACCCGCGCCCACAAGGCCGCACGATCGGAAGCCAGCGCCTCGATCCGGTCGGGATCGACCGCAAGCCGCACGCTGCCGCCGTAGGCCGGCGCCAGCCAGTGCGACAGCGCAGCGCCAATCCGCTGCGCCAGCGGCAGCACCGTGCCGCGAAAGAAGGCGCGGTTCGCTTCCTGGTAATTTGCATAGGTGTTGTCGCCGGGGATGCCGAGCAGCATCGGCGGGACGCCGAAGCAAAGCGCGATCTCCCGCGCCGCATTGTGCTTGGCCTCCATGAAATCCATGTCCTTGGGCGATAGCGACATCGCCTTCCATTCCAGCCCGCCTTCGAGCAAGAGCGGGCGGCCGGCATTTTGCGCACCGCGATATTCCTCTTCCAGTTCGCGCTTGAGCCGGACGAATTGCTGGTCCGATAGCACACCGTTGTCCGCCCCGGAAAAGACCAGCGCCCCGGAGGGCCGCGCCGCATTGTCGAGCAGCGCCTTGTTCCAGGCGGCGGCGGCATTGTGCGTATCCACGGCGACGGCCGCGGCCTCCAGCGGCGCCAGGCCGTAATGATCGTCGAGCGGATGGAAATGCGTCAGATGCAGGATGGGTGGCAGGTCCGGCGCTGCCTCCCGCTCCTGCTCGAAGCGAATGCTGCGTCCCGCCACATGATAGTCGTAGGCCTCCGGCCAGCCATCGGCGCCCGGCACGACGCGCATGCGGTCCGGCCGCAGCGCATGGAGTTCGCGCGGGCGCGCATCCAGCATCACCGCCTCGATATAGGCATTGCCAGCAAGCTGCAGATGCGCGACCACGCTTTCGAGAAATGTAACGCCATCCTGCCGCGGATTGGGCCGCGCCAGGAGATCGAGCAGCGGATGGCTGTGGTGTTCGGCATCGCCGTCATAGGCCAGCCAGCTTGTCGCCGCGACATTCTCGGCAACGAGCCGCACCGCACGATGTACGACGGCATTCTTCATATAGCCTTCGTGTGCGAGCGCCGTGCTGTCGCGCGGCGTCCAGCGCGCGCGGCCTTGCGATTGCAGCGCGACGAGTTGCGCCGTGCGCGAGGCTTTGCGCTCGGGCGCACGCAGCCATTTTGTGAAGTCGAACATGAGCCGCCTTGTCGAGGACAGGAGTGGAACGCAAAAAGGCCCGCACGATGCGGGCCTTTCTTTTCTGACGTTGAACGGTCGAATGCGATAAAAGTGCTTCGACCAGAAGCGCGGCTTAGAACACGCCAAGCAGCGCGAGAACGATGACCACGCTGAGCGGCACACCCAGCAACCACAAAACAAGCGGCATCTCGTCGCCCTCCTTTGATGCTTCCGTTGCGCAAACAACGCCAAAGGCCGGATGCGGTTCCGTTCGTTTTCACGCGCAGGCGGCAGCGACCGGCAACCGCTAATGAAGGCGCCGCTTTGTCAGGACAGACTTCGCGGTCTCTAGCAAAAGAAAACGCAATCAGCGCACCGGAATCGGCCAGGTGCGGATTTGTTCCGCAACGGCCGGAAATTTTTTCGCAAGCGCCGCGGCCTCTCCACATCCTCCGGCTCGACGCCGGGCCATTCGGTCGAACTGGCAGAGAAACCATTGGCCTTTACCGATCAGGCGCGCGGTGTGGAAGGTATTGCCCGGAATGAACAGCTGCACCATGTGTCCAGCGCGCAGATCGGGGCCGACAATAGGATGCTGCGCCGTGCCATCGCTCGGCATCAGCAGCACCTCGATCGGGTCGCCGGTCGTTGCGAATGCAATGCAGCTTCGCCGGCTGCTGCGGCGTCAGCATGCAGGTTTACCGCGGCCGCAACTGTGGAGCATGACCAAACCCTATCCGACCAGCGTCACGCTGTCAATGATTATTTTCCTAGAACACACGCCAATGCTTCACGAAGCGTTGCGTGCCGCGCGGGCCCGCACACGATGCCCTTTCCGTCTCGATAACCTTTGAGGCGTAGCCTTTCGAGGTACGGAACCGGACGCTGGTCCCGCGACTTGACGGGAAAGCCAGAAAGGCTGCCAAGCCCCGGCCGCCCTCTTGCGACGGAGAAACCGTCAATGACCGATCCACGTATCCCCGACCGGCCGGAAGCCGCACCGCCTTCCCCGCCGCCGCCCGCTGTTGAAACAGCCCCCCCGCTGGCGCCCGCTTCCGACCAATCGCCGTGGTGGAGCGCGCCGTCCGGCAAGCCATTCAACATTCCCGATTTCGCGCACGAGCTGCGCGCGTGGTTCGCATCGCTGTTCGGCGCACTGCAGCGCCAACCCGTCCCCGTTCGGATCAGGTCGCGCCGGCGCTGACGCCATCGTTTAGTCCTTGTGCGGGGGCTCCTGTACAGGCGTTGCCGGCGCATCCGGCGGCGGCGCTTCCCTCGCCGGTCCCCGCAGCGGCTTCTCCTCCATGCCGATCAGGAACGCGAGACCAAAGCACAGGATCAGCATCGCGGCGAGAAACACGAACCGGAACGCGTAGGCGAGCGCCGGTTCGGACGCGGTGCGGGCCAACGCTTCCACCGATACGCCGCCTGACGCGCCGATCCCGCCCAGCACGATCGCACCGAGAAGCGCCACGGTGAGCGCCGAGCCGAGCGAGCGGAAGAAATTCAGCGCGCCCGTCGCGATCCCCATATGCCGGTCCGACACCGCATTCTGCATCGACACGGTGGTCACCGGAAACACCGCGCCGATGCCGAACCCGGCCACGCTGAGAATAGTCAGCGTCAACGCGATCGGCAGGCCGACTGGCCAGATCGCCATGGCGCCGAGGGCCAAAATGCCGAGCACGATCCCCGCAATCGCCAGAAGCTTGTAGCGCTCGACCCGCGCCATCAGCTGCCCCGCGAGCGTCGCCCCGATCACCGAAGCGCCCATCAGCGGGATCAGCGCCAGCCCGGACTGGCTGGCCGACAGATGGATGATGGTCTCGAAATAGAGCGGCACGAAAATCGTCAGCCCCACCAGAACGCCCATGCAGCAGGAGCCGGCCAGCGTCGCGGTGCGCACGATCGGATTGGCGAGGATCTGCAGCGGCAGGAACGGCTCTGTCGCACTCACCAGCCGCCAGGCGAACAACGCCCAGAGCAGGATCGAGCCGGCAAACAGGCCGAGCACCGGAACACTCAGCCAGGCAAAGCGCACGCCGCCCCAGGTCAGCGCCAGCAACAACGCAATCGCCGCGGCCATCAGCAAGGCCGCGCCCGGCAGATCGAGCGCGTGCTTGCGGTGATGCAGCGGGATCCGCCGCAGCACATTAGAGGTGAGCGCAAACGCGATCAGCCCGAGCGGCAGATTGATCCAGAAGATCAGCGACCAGTGCAGATGCTCGGTCAGGACGCCGCCCAGCACCGGGCCGCCGACCGAGGACGAGGCAAACACCGCACCGATATAGCCCTGATAGCGGCCGCGCTCCTTGGGGCTCACGATATCGGCGACGATGGTCTGGGTCATCGACATCAGCCCGCCGCCGCCGAGCCCCTGCAGGCCGCGCGCCAGGATCAGCGCCGTCATCGAATGCGCCATCGCGCAGGCGACAGAGCCGACGATGAAGATCGCGATGGCCGCAAGCATCATGGTGCGGCGGCCGTAGATATCCGACAGCTTGCCGTAGAGGGGCGTGGTGACGGTCGCGGTGAGCAGATAGGCGGTCACCACCCAGGACAGATTCTCAACGTCGCCGAAAGCGCGGCCCATGGTGGGCAAGGCGGTCGCGACGATGGTCTGGTCGAGCGCGCCCAGAAACAGCGTCAGCATCAAACCGATAATGACGGTCCGCGCCTCGGCATGGGTCAGCGTACCGGCCGGGGCGGCCTGCACGAGGGCGGCCTCGCCGCCTGCCTCCTTGCTGCGCGCCTTGCCTGCGCGCTTCTTTTTGGGATTGTCGGCCATGCCCTGTCTGTAAGCCAAGCGCCGGCCGGCGCAAGGCTGCCACAAGCAGACGGCCTATGCTTTGGCGCTGACATTGGTCGAATGCAGCTTCGGCGAAGCGCTGCGGCGAAGCTCGGCTCGGGCCAAGAGCGGCTCGGGCGCAGTGCGGATCGGGCGAAGTGCGGATCGGCGAAGACCTTGCCGCGCGCCCGGGAGCGGGTTGGGGTTTAGGGCGCGCGCATGCGCGCGGCCCACCCCGACGGCATTGGGCGCCGCAGCGGCGGATGCAATTGTGGAGAATACACAAACCTTAATCGAGCAGCGTCAGGCTGAAAAGGATTATGTTCTTATCCTTCAGCGATAGACCGCGCGTCTATGGCCGACCGCCACCACCACGACGACAAACCTGCCATCCTCGATCGCCGCCACGATCCTGTAATCGCCGACGCGATAGCGCCGGAAGCCCTTTTTGTCGCCAGTCAGGGCACGCCCGAAGCGTCCTGGATTGTCCGATGTCGCGATGCGCTGGCGCAGATATTTCACGATTGTCACCTGCGCATCCCGTCCGAGCTTCTTCAGGTCCCGTGACGCCTGCGGCAAGAACTCGACCTGCCAGAGCGTAGCCACGGCAGCGCCCCCGACCCGCCCGTGCCACGATCAGTCCAGACCGAGATCGCGTTCGAGCTGGTCCAGCGTGACGCGCTTGCCGCCGCGCTTCATGCGGCGCGTCGCGAGGTGAAAATCCTCAATGTCCTCAATGTGCCGCAGGATCGCCTCACGCGCGTAATAGCTCTTGGTCCGCCCGGTTTTCCTCGCGAGAGCACCGAGGCGCTTCTCGATTTCGGGCGGCAGGCGCAGGGCGAGCATGGCATTCTCCAATTGCTATACATGTATAGCAATTTCTCAAATGCTGCAATGGTGAGGTGCAGCAGACTAGTTAAATCCAAACTCCTGTTTGAGAATAACATAAAGTTGAGAAGCGCTTTCCCGGCCGAGCTGAATTGTTTGACTTTGCTTGCCGGGATTCTACCGGTCTTTACTGCCGTAAGTATCGATTTGAAGCAGTATGCGGCCATCACGCTCGAATGGAATGTAGTCTGCTTCGATCACACCATGCGCCGACATTCGCTCTCGTTGTGGCTTTCGATTGAACTTTCTAATGAGCGCCATTTTGTCCTCATCAGTCATTCCGCACGAACTTGCTGCGGCAATCTTCGCGTCGAACGTCGCGAATCAACACCAGGCCCACTGGCGATGCCGTTTCACTGTTTGCGGGAGCCAGAACCTATCTCCCTCGGTGACGGCGGCAGCCGGCCACCAATCGCATCTCTAAAACGCGATCGCACCAGCTTCACCATCAGACGCACGGCATAGCCTGCTCGCACCACGGCCTCGACATGGTCGCAGCGAAATCGGTGCCTTGAACCGCGCCGGGCACGCAACCTTCGCCCCATTCATTTGGCCGCCTTCCCCGCCCGCTTCTTCGCACCCGCCTTCGGCGCCCGGCCCGGCCAGGCCACCACCCAGTTTTCCAGTTCCTCGTCCGGCACCTGGCTCTCGCAGGCGCCGACCCGGCCGCGCACCGAAATGCCGGCGGCATGCACGGTTTCGGGGTCGCCCGACACCAGCGGATGCCACCAATACAGGTTCTTGCCCTTGGCCAGGAGATCGTAGGCGCAGGTCGGCGGCAGCCAGTCGAGGGAGCGCACCTCCGCCGGCGTCAGCCCGACGCAGTCCGGCACTTGCTTGAGCCGGTTGCGATAATCCGTGCAGCGGCAGGTATCATGGTCGAGCAGCTTGCAGGCGACATTGGTGAAATAGAGCTTGCCGGTATCCTCGTCCTCGATCTTGTTGAGGCAGCAGCGGCCGCAGCCGTCGCACAGGCTTTCCCACTCGCGGCGGGTCATCTGTTCGAGGCTCTTGCGCTTCCAGAACGGGGTATCGTCTTTCACGGCCTGCTCACGGTCCCTGTCGCGGCCGCCCCTGCAGGTGCGGTTCGGCGCAAATTCTGCCAGTTTGCGGCGGCGCCGGTAAGGCGCTGCCCCTCACACCAAGTCGTGTGGACGACTTGCGAGAAATCCTGCGGCACCCGCCTCCCGCTCCGTCCGCTGCCGGAACCCACGGCGGTCCTTGCAGAATCGCCGCGCACGCGCATTTTACCCTTATCCGCAATTTCGACACGCTCTGTGGCTTCCCTGGCATGGAACGGCCCGCCCGGATCGGCTAGACATGACCCGATTTGCGGACATTTTTGCAAGACCGCCAGCGCCTTAGCACAAGCGCGCCTGAGCACAAGGAAGCCCGCGTGGCTGAGCGCAAGAAACCCGGTTTCGCCGAATTGGTGCGGCGCTTCTTCCTCGATCTCGATGCCCGCATCGATTCCGGGCTGTTCGAGGCCGGGCGCTGGGCGCGCGAGCTGTACGAGCGCTTCATTACCTTCATGGACCGGTTCCATGTCGCCGGCTGGAAACGGTGGCTGCTGGTCGAGCCGGCCTCCGAGGCGGCGACGATGGGTTCGGCCGGGCTTGTGCTGGCGCTCGCGCTGGCGCTGCCAGCTTTCTACGAGACCAGCGACGAGGACTGGCTGAAGAAGAGCGAACTCGCGGTGCAATTCCTCGACCGCTACGGCAACGAGGTTGGCGCCCGCGGCATCAAGCACAACGACTCGATCCCGATCGAGGAATTTCCCGATCATCTGATCAAGGCGACGCTGGCGACCGAAGACCGCCGCTTCTACGACCATTTCGGCATCGACGTGCCGGGCACGCTGCGCGCTTTGGCGGTCAATGCGCAGGCCGGCGGCGTCGTGCAGGGCGGCTCGTCCATCACCCAGCAGCTCGCGAAGAACCTGTTTTTGAGTAATGAGCGCACCATCGAGCGCAAGGTGAAGGAAGCTTTCCTTGCGGTCTGGCTCGAAACACGCCTGACCAAGAACCAGATCCTGAAGCTCTATCTCGACCGCGCTTATCTCGGCGGCGGCGCCTTCGGTGTCGACGCTGCCGCGCAATATTACTTCAACAAATCCGCGCGCGACGTTACGCTTGCAGAAGCGGCGATGCTTGCCGGCCTATTCAAGGCGCCGACCCGCTACGCGCCACATATCAATCTTCCGGCAGCGCGCGCCCGCGCCAATACCGTGCTCGACAATCTGATCGAAGCCGGAATGATGAGCGAAGGACAGGTGTTCGGCGCGCGGCGCAATCCGGCCGTCGCCGTCGACCGGCGCGACGAACGCCAGCCGAACTATTACCTCGATTACGCCTTCGAGGAGATGAAGAAGCTCGTCGACCAGCTTCCGAAATCAGTGACAGAACGTGTCTTCATTGTGCGCACCGGACTTGACGTCAATCTGCAGCGCCAGTCCGAAAATGCCGTCGAGGAGACGCTGCGCGAATATGGCCGCCAATATGGCGCGCGCCAGGCGGCGACCGCCGTCTTCGAAACCGACGGCACCCTGCGTGCGCTGGTCGGCGGTCGCGACTATGCGGAAAGCCAGTTCAATCGCGCCACCGACGCCTATCGCCAGCCGGGCTCCTCGTTCAAGCCCTATGTCTATGCCGCAGCCTTTATTCACGGGCTGAAGCCGACGACCGTGGTGTCGGACAGTCCGGTCTGTATCGGCAATTGGTGTCCGCAGAATTACTCCGGCGGCTTTTCCGGCTCGCAGACCCTGACCACGGCGCTGGTCCGCTCGATCAACACCATCCCGGTGCGGCTGTCGATCACCGTCGGCAACGGCAATCCCCGAGCCGGCCGCAACAAGATCGTCGCACTCGCCAAGAGCATGGGATTGCGCACCCCGCTGCCGGACACGCCGTCGCTGCCGATTGGGGCTTCGGAAGTCACGGTGTTCGACCACGCCGTCGCGTTTGCGGCTTTCCCCAACGGCGGCATGGCGGTCACGCCGCATGCAATCCTCGAAGTGCGCAGCGCCACCGGTGAACTGATCTGGCGCTTCGACCGCGACGGACCAAAGCCGCGCCGCGTGATGCCCGAGCAGGTGGCCGCCGACATCAACATGATCCTCAACCAGGCGGTCGAAGCCGGCACCGGCCGACGCGCCATTCTTGAGGGCGTGCGCGCCGCCGGGAAAACCGGCACCACCAACGCGTATCGCGATGCCTGGTTCGCCGGCTATACCGGCAACATGGTCGCTGCGGTCTGGTTCGGCAATGACGATTATGCCCCGACCAACCGCATGACGGGCGGCTCGCTGCCGGCCATGACATGGAAGAAAATCATGGCCTATGCGCACCAGGGCATCGAACTGAAACCGATCCCGGGCGTGCCGCCGCATCCGGGCACGGTGGGTCCGGCGGTTGCGGCGGCGCCCGGTGCGCGTCCTGAGGACGAGATTCCGCGGCCGATTCTGCTCACCAAGAAGGGCGCCGACGTTCTGGTCCGTATCGAACGCGCGCTCGAGGAGGCCAGCCGTTCGCTCGCCCCGCCGGCCGTCGCCGACCGCACCGCCGAAACAGCCCCGCAAGCGCCCGCGGCCTCAGGAAGCCGCGACGGCGTTGTTGCAGCCACCGATGGGGCCGCCCGCCCCGTCCGCGGCAATTGACAAGCCGTGAGGCGATTTTCTATCGCTTCGCCTGACCTCATTCCGGGCCTGGATTTACCGTGCATTTGCTCATCGGATTGCTGCTGGCATTCGCGGTCGCGGCATCCGTCGGCTTAGGCGCGACCCTTTACACCTTGCAGGGCGGCCCGCCTTTCGGCGCGTTGTCCGTCGGGCCGTGGACCGCCTGGCCGCGCATCGGTACCGCAGAGATCGATCCTTATGCCCGCGCGCTGATCGTGCGCAGCGGTGAACTCCCGGTCGGCGCCGGCGACGGCATCGCCTTCATGGCGACGCGCGACGACGATGGCGTGGCGCTCGATGGCCGCTGCGATGTCGAACTGACCGGCATCACTCCGCAGGCGCGGTTCTGGACGCTGACGCTTTACGACCAGGATGGCCAATTGGTCGGCAATGCGCTCAACCGCCATGGCTTCACCAGCCAGGAAGTGGTACGCAAATCGGACGGCGCCATTGAGATCGCGATTGCGCCCCGCGCCCGCGCCGGAAACTGGCTGCCGACGGGCGGCATCGAACGCTACGTGCTGATCCTTCGGCTTTACGATTCGCCGGTCGGTGTCGCAACGCGAACCGGCCGCGAAACGCCGATGCCCACGATCAAGGTACGGTCGTGCGCATGACACCATATCCGAGGCAACCGGCATGACACGCTGGCTGATGTGGATCGCGAGCGGGTTGCTGCTCGGCGGCATCGTGCATTTCGCCACCGTTCTTTACCTGCCGCGCACCGCCACGCAGCATGCCTATGCGCGGCTTTCGGCGATCGCGCCCGTCAATTCGGTCTTGGCGCTGCCGATCCCGGCGGCCGGAAACCTTGCGCTGCCGTTCATGGACCCGGCCTTTGCCGCCGCGGTTTGCCGCTACGATCTGCGGGAGGCGCCGCTGAAGCTGACCACGCCGGTCAGTCCGGCCTATACGTCGGTGACGTTCTACACCGACCAGGACATCGCCTATTACGCCATCAACGATCGCGCCGCCGGCCGCCGTACCATCGAGCTCGACCTGATGACCGCGGCGCAACGCGCCCAGCTTCCGGACGACGAAGACATCGCAGCGGCGGATCGCCTGATCGTCGAATCCCCCACGCTGCGAGGCTTGATTGTCATCCGCGCGCTAGCGCCGGAGCCCGGCATGATGACGGCAGCGGCCGCCGCAATTGCGGGTGCGCGCTGCGAGCCGCAGCCGCTGTAAACTGAAGAATTATTTGCTGACCGGCGGGGCCGCCGATCCGGCCGCTTTTGGTAGCCACGGCCCGATCGAGCCGCGCGGCACCAGCGCGGCCTCGGCAATATTGGTGCGCATCAGATTGAGCTGGCGCTCGACTTCGGCCGCCTGCGGCGACGGCGCGATAACGACAAGTTTTTCGAGCGCGAAGTTATAGGCGTAGGTCCGCTCCATCAGGGACTGATGAACCCAGCGCGCGATCAGCGCATTTTCGGTCATGCGCGCGACCGCATTGCCGTGCTCGCGATTGCCGAGATTGGAGACATAGCGCAGGGCTTTGTCGCGCCGGGCATCCATATCCGACACCACGCGCGCCACCCGCGCGAACGGCCCGATCCGGACATTGTCGTTACGGATGTCGCGAATGAGCCGCGCGTAATAAGTCTCGGTCGAGCGCGCGGGATCGGCGAACATTTCCGCCGTATAGGCGGCCTGGTCGTAATACCACCAGCTCTGCAGAAACATGCCGGACAGCCCGTATTCGTTGAGCACGCTGTACCAGCGCTGACGGTCGTAGGGCGGCTCGATCAGCGGATAGGCAAGATCGCGCAGCGTCCGCTCCTCGTCGGTCAGCGGGAAAGCGGACTCCGCCTCGCCGTATCGCTCGGTGACGGCGGGCCCCATCCAGCGGTGAATGTCGTCGGAGCGCAGGGTCGGCCGCACCCGGCCGAAATCAGTATTGAGGCAACCGATGATCGGAAGGCAGAGAAGGATGCGGGCCTTGTGCAGCTTCACGACCGCGACGCCCGTTTGCGGCGCTTGTTGCCGCGCTCGCCGCCATTCGCCGGCTGCAGCACCGGCCTCTTGGCCGGCGCATCGCCGTAGCGATCGATGCGAATGACCGGAAGAATCACCACTTCGCACCGCCCCTTCCCCGCGCCTGATGGCCGCGTCCGCAATCCTGCATTGCCTGTCGGGAATTCGATCACCATGCCCATGATTCGCCCCATCCCCCGCGGCGCAGCGCCGCTCCTTCGGCCGGATTAAGAAACGCTCAAGGTTAACGGTCCGCTAACGCGCGTTGGATAGGGTGACGCCCGGAAGAACGCTTCGGGTGGCCTCACGTGCAACGTCTTACTCTCGACAATCTCGACAACCTCACCGGCCTTGCGGGCCTTGCGCAACGCAGCGGCGTCGACATCAAGCCGACTTTGCTGCGGGTTCTGACCGATCTCTACATCCAGAAGATGCCCCATACGCCTCAGGAGGAGCAGCATTTCACCGAACTGGCGCTGCGCCTGATCGAGGTCGTTGACCAGGCGACCTGCGCCGCCGTGGCAGCGCGGCTGCGCACGCATCCCGACGCGCCCGCCTTGGTCCTGGAGCGGCTCGAGCGCATGGAAGCGCGGCCTCAAAGACAAACGCCGCAGGGCAGCGTCGAATTGTTCACAGAGTCCTCGCTCGACGACGATCTCGGCCTGTTTGAGCCGCCGGCACCGGCCGCCCCCGCGCCCGCGGTCGAGCACACGGCGCCGCAGGTGCAGCCCGCGCCCGCGCCGGCGGCGGACATCCGCGCCATCGACTACATCGCGCAGCGCGAAGCTTTCTTCACCGCCTCATCCGAGGAGCGCCGCCTGATCCTCGCCAGCCTTGAGCCGGTCGCAGACCAGGATGTGCCGCTCGCCCAGGAAACCAATATCATCCGCTATCTCGAACAGGCCGCGCTCGCCGGACGCGCGCAAGAATTCACCACGCTGCTGCAGCAGGGTCTTGGTATTTCGCGCGCCCTCGCCCGCCGCATCGTGACCGACTCCGAAGGCGAACCATTCGTCGTCTCGGCCAGGGCGCTGGTGATGCCGACCGATGTGTTCCAGCGCATCCTGATGTCGCTCAATCCCGCGATCGGACATTCGGTCAACCGCGTCTTCGATCTTTCGGACCTTTACCTGCAATTGCCGGAGCCGTCCGCGCATCATCTGGTTTCGATCTGGCGGGCCGCCGACCGGATCGAGGCGCGCAGCGTGCTGCATCGGCGGGTGCATTGGGACGAAACCCCGGCCGACATGCGAAGGAGCGCACCGGGCGAGGAGCGGCGCACCGAAACCATCGCTTCGCAGGCGCGGCTGCGCCGCGAATCCGCGCAGCGCTGAGCGCTATCCGACAACCCGATCGAGGAAATGTCGGCCCTGCCGGTCCTCGACCTCGACCAGCCAGATGTCCGGATCAAAATCGATCTGACGCGCGAGATATTTCTCCGCTTCCTCGTTCGGCCGCGGCTGCGCTTTCAGGCAGGCCATGAAAGCGCGATCGCCGGGATGCGCCTCGTCGAAACTGCTTTGCGGCGCAGGTCCATAAAGATCCGCGGTGCCGTCGAGCCGGTCGATCTTGACGAAAATAGCGCCGGCTTCCTCGGCGCCGCGACGGCGCACCACCGCATACGCGCCCTCGACCATGCAGCGCCGGATATAGGCGGAAACCCAGATCGCCGATTTCAGCCGCATGTCCGTTCGTGCCGTGGCAGCGCCCGCGCCGCAGGGACCGCCCTGGCGCAATGCGTGGAGCTAGTCCAGCTCGCGGCCGGTGACAATCGCCAATTCGCGCATCAGCCGCGGCGAAATCTGTCCGGTGACCGGCATCTTGCGCGCGCGTTCGAATTGCTCGATGGCAGCCTTCGTCTCCGCACCGAAGGTGCCGTTCGGCCGGAACTGTCCATAGCCATAGTCGGTCAGGGCACGCTGCACCGCAAAGATCCGTTTTGAGGACGGGGCGATCAATTCGGCAATGGGATCCGTCGGCACCGGCTGCGGCGGCACCGGACGCGCAGCGGCAGCCTTCGCCTGTGAGCGCATCACCGCCCGCAGGAAGACCTCGTTCGGCTCGGACCCGGGCCGCAGGCCCGATGCCTGTTCGAAGTCGCGCATCGCCGCATTGGTTTTCGGACCGAACACGCCGTCCGGCGCACCGTCATAGAAACCGCGGCGCGAAAGTTCGCGCTGAATATCGGCAATCACTTCGTTGCGGGGCCGCGGCGCCGGCGCAGCCTCGGGCTTCGCCGTGATCGGGGCTCCGATTGCATCGGTACGAACGGGTTCGCTGCCCTGCGCTACAGGCGTGCGGGCATTCACCGCTGCCTGGGGAGCCGGTCCGGTGATTTCCTGCCCGACGACGCGAGGCGATTTTGCGGCGGGTGCAGGCGCCGGCGCAGGCTTTGCGGCAAAGAGCGGCGCCGGATGCGGGCCCGATTGCAGCAACGCCGCATTGGTGACGATAGCCCCGAGCGCGGCGGCCGCGACCGCCGCTGCAATCGCGTCCTTGCGCCAGCCCGCATTGCGCGAAGCCTCGTCTTCGACGGCAACCGCACCTTTTCGCTGCGAAACCCTACGCACTTTTCCTGACCCGTATCTCGCTTTGCATTTGATCCGGCGTGTCCTGCTGTTTACGCGGCAATTCGATGGGGACTAGCGGATTGCCGCGCCCCGGCGCAACCGCCTCACAATCCAGCGGCAGATAGATGCAGATCGTCGTCCCTTTCCCAAGCTCGCTTTTGACCTCGAGCTCGCCGCCATGCAACGCCACCAATCCCTTCACGATCGACAGACCAAGGCCGGTCCCGTCGTGACGGCGATCATAGGTGGAGCGCGCCTGAAAGAACGGGCTGCCGATCCGCGGCAGATCTGCCGCGCTAATGCCGACGCCGGTATCCTCGACCGATACCGCAAGCCGCTCGCCCTCGACCCGCGTTGCGATGACGATCGAGCCGCCGCGATTGCTGAACTTGATCGCATTGGAAAGCAGATTGAGCATGATCTGCTTGAAGGCGCGCTTGTCGGCGACGATGTCGGGAAGATTATCGGCATTGCGCATCACGAGCTCCAGTCCGGCATCGTGCGCGCGAAGCGCGAGAATATCGCAGCAATTGCTCACCACCCTCGCCGGGGCGAAGGGTTCGGGCGTGATCTCGAAATCCCCGTTCTCCATCTTCGACATGTCGAGTATGCCATTGACCACGGCAAGAAGGTGATTTCCCGAATCATTGATGAGGCGCGCATATTCGCGGCGCCGCGCGGCGTCGATGCGCATCTCCGCCTCGTGCGACAGCATCTCGGAAAAGCCGATGATGGCGTTGAGAGGTGTGCGCAATTCGTGGCTCATGGTCGCAAGGAACCGCGTCTTGGCGGCATGGGCGCGTTCGGATTCGATTCGCGCGGCCTCGAGCGCCTGCTCCTGCGCCTTGCGATCCGAAATGTCGCGGATCACGGCCACGACTTCCGGGATTGCCGCCTGACTGGCGCAATCGTCGAGCGGACGGCAGCGCATCTCCACCCAAACGAATTCGATGCCGGAAGCGACGCCGCCTTTCGAACGGCGCAAGCGAAACTCGACCGATTGCGGAGCGCCATGCGCCGCGTCTGCGAGCGCCGACAGATAGGCCGGACGGTCCGCGACATGAACACGATCGAACAGGCCATTTTCCATCAGTTCGTCCGGCCGCGCGCCCAGCAGGCTTTGCGCCGCCGGCGAAGCGAACAACACGGCGCCGTTGCTCCCGTGCCGGGTGATGACGTCGGTCATGTTGCGCGCAAGCAAACGATAGCGTTCCTCCTCGGCATCGCGCATCCGAACCGACGCGCGGGTCAGCGCCTGGACGCTGAGCGCAAGACCGGTTCCGTAAAGCGCGGCCGAGGCGATGCCGAGCGCAGCGAGCCCGGCATGGTCGGCAAGATTGTAGGGCGGCACCGCACCGATCACCTGCATCGCCAGCAGGATGCCCGCAGCGGTCAGAGCGAAGGCGGACGCCGCAAGGACGCACCTGCGCGATGCCGACAATGCCGCTTCGAGCGGCACCACGACGAGCCAGATTGCGGCAAAGGAGGAAATGCCGCCGGTGTGATACGACACGGCAAACACAATCGCAGTCAGCGCGAAGGCGGACAAGAAATGCGCCGCCTCGTAGCGTCCGGTCCGTGACAGGAAAAAGGCGATCAGGATCGGGACGATGAGCCAGGCGAATACCGCGATCTCGAGCACGCTGGGGACGCCGCGCAACACCAGATAAACCGGCAGGGCGGCGAGCGCGAGCAGCGATCCAAGCAAACGAGGCGCGATGAAGGCACGGTGCCTGGCCGCAGTCAGCGGATCCTGCCGCACCGATGGGTGCACCAGGCTGTTGAAATAATCGCGAAACGGCTCAGCGAAACTCAAGGCAACACCTTGCGCCAGCCTGACGTGAGCCGACGCACTCCCCATTGGCCGGCGATCCTGTCAGACGCGACTTAAGCGAACGCTAAGGGAACGGAGCCGCGCGATAAGGACGCAACAGAGGAGGCGCAAAATGCAGCCGACGCACCACCGATGTCGCCGGATGGTGAATGCTTTGTTGCCGGGTAAGGTATCGAAATCGTTGCCGGGCGCGACTGACGCTGCAGCTGTGCACGCTCGCAACCGGTTCCGCATGCTATCGATTAAAATTCTAATCAAACTCGGTGCGCATTCTCATCGAATGAGCCGCAAAAGCCAAACCGGCTTTTCAGTCGCGTTTGCTACGTAAGGCGCGTGCAAGCGGCCATTCGAGCCGCGGGGAGCGTCGGGGTCATGTTCTTTCTCCTGCGTGTCGCATTCTGGCTCAGCATCGTGCTCGTGCTGCTGCCGAGCGGCGATTACCGTGCCAAGGATCAGGCGCCGCAAATCGGCGCCGCCGATGCCGTGAGCGCCGCAGGCGCCGCGGTCGCCGACCTCGGCGGCTTCTGCGGCCGACAGCCGCAGGCCTGCGAAGTCGGGGGCCAGGCCGCTGTTGCTTTTGGCCAGCGGGCGCAGGCCGGCGCGCGCTATCTATTCGATCTCTTGCAGGACAGCCTGGCCCCGGCTTCGACCGGATCGGTGGCCCGCAATACCAACGACAAGGCGCCGGTTTCGCAGCACACCCTGAAGCCTTCCGACCTGGAACCTGAATGGCGCGCGCCGTTGCCGCCACGCGACCCGCGCCGGCCGGCCTGACGGCGCAGGCGATCCCAGCGCTTTTCCCGATCCCCGGCCCCGCCTATATGTGACGCGGGACAATAAGGCCGGGACGATGACGATCGACGAGATCACCGACAATTTCGAACTCCTCGACGAGTGGGACGACCGTTACCGCTATCTCATCGAGCTCGGCCGCACCTTGCGGGAATTGCCCGATGACGCGCGCATCGAGGCCAACAAAGTGCGCGGCTGCGCGAGCCAGGTCTGGATGACGACCGAAACGCGGCGCCACGGGCCCTCTGGCCCGGAGCTTGTCTTCTCCGGCGACAGCGACGCGCACATTGTGCGGGGCCTGATCGCGATCCTTCTCGCGCTTTATTCGGGCAAGCCGGCGCGGGAAATCCTGGACACCGATGCCCATGCGCTGTTCGAGAAGCTCGGTCTGCGCGAACATCTGACGCCGCAGCGCTCCAATGGCTTCCGCGCCATGGTGGACCGGATCAAGTCCGACGCGCATGCGGCGCTCGCTACGGCCTGACGGACGTGCCGTTCCGCCACGCCGGCGCGCGTCATTCCTGCGGATCGGGTGCAGAGGCCGAAGTCCTGTCCGCCCAGGCACGCAGCGCGGCGCGGGATTTTCCGGCAAGTTCCGCACGGTACCCGTAGTGCCGTGCCAGCCGCTCCAGCGCCAATTGCAGCACCACCTTTGCCGAGCGCGCCGGCCATCGCCGCTCGCTTTCGACCGTGTCGAGCTTCTTGAGGAAGCAGCATATATCGATCAGCAGGCCTGAAAATTCCGGCCCCGTGGCATCGAGCGCATGCCGCAGCCGCTGGCGGGCCGCGACCGCGGCTTCAGTCATGTGGCCGGATGTCTGGCCGTCGCGGCGTCCGCTGGCGACGGAAGCCTGCCAGTTCGCGGTGGTCCGCGGCATCATCTGCGCACGGGTGAAATCGGCCCGGAGCCGTTCGCCGGCCAGCAGATGATGCGGCTCAATCAGCGGGCGGCCATCGGCGCCCTTGCGGCGCGCGAGCCAGAGCAGCGGACTCTCCGCCTCGTCGAATCTTGCGCCAGCCCCAATACCGGTTCCGGCTGCCTCGACCAGCGACAGATGCTGTTCGCGATAGCGATCGAGCGCTATGCTACAACCCGATTGCGGACGCGCGCTTGCGGGACGACGCGGCGTCATTGTAGCGCCTCGCCGCAGTTGTCGCGATGCGTCACGAAACACTCCATGGCATGAAGCAAGGCGTCGAAGTGCGGATCGTCGCGCAGGTCTTCGACGACGCGGCAGGCATGAGCGGCCGTGGTGCGGTCGCGACCGAACAAGCGGCCCGCCCGCGACAAGGTCAGGCCGAGCGCAACCCGGGCCAGATACATCCCGGCCTGGCGCGCAAGCGCAATATCGGCGCGGCCGCGCGTCGGCGCACACAGATGAAGCCGGTCGATATCGAAGCCGAACGCGACCGCCGTGAGCAAGCGTTGTTCGCAGGCGGTCGGGTGCGGTGCGGGGACGCAGCTTGCGATTGGCGTCTTGCGCAGATCGTTGGCCGTCATCGTCGGTGGCCGAAGCAATGCTGCGGGCCGATGCGCTTCCTCGCAGGTTTGCCGGTTCTCGCTGGTTTGCCGGTTCATGACGTCTCTCTATAGGACTTAATACCTATAGAATGCAACGGCGGCACGCGCAGGGGGATAACTTTTTCGCGGCGTTTCGGAAGCTAGCTATGCCGGTGGTTATCGCAGCGTCGATCAGCCGTTCTTTTCGAGGTGGTTGCGCAGTTCCTCGATCGAGCCGAAGCGGACAACGCCCTGCGCCAGTTCGGCCTCGATCGAGCCGTCGGTGTAGAGCGTATAGGCCATCCCGTCCACCACGCCGGACTTGAGCACGGTGACGGCCTCCGCCGCCGTCTCGACCTTGGGCTCGCGGCGCAACGGCGGCGCCGGCCTGTCGGGCCTTTCCGCCGGGGCCGCTTCCGCGGAAACATCCGGTATCGCGGGACGACGCGGCTCGGGCGGCCTGACCGTCGCCGCCGGGCTCGCTGGACGAGGCGGACGCCATCCAGCGCGGGCCGGCGCTGCAGGCGCGGCGGCCGGTGGAGGAGCCATATCTTCTGCAGGCGGGATTGGGGAGCGCGACGGCGGCCGGACCGGTTCGGGCTTTTCCGGCTGCTCGAACTCGTCGGCAGGCGCCCGCGGCTGCGGCGCCCGCGGCGAAGCGACGGCGCCAGCACTCGGCGCGGCTGCAGCCGCGGCCACCGGCCTCGCCGCCATCATCTCCGCAATCCGGGACAGCTGAGCAACGGCCCGGCTAATGGCAAATGTGACAAGACCGCCGGTCGCGGTCACCGTACCGGCCAGGATCAGGGTGTTGCCGAGACTGAACTCGTTAATCGGAATGCCGAACCCGATCAGGATGGCGCCGAGCGCAATCGCCAGCATCCCGACCACCATCAACACAAAAGCCATTCCGCCGGTCCTCGCCCCGTCGCCACAATTCTGAAGGAATTGTGACTGCCTTCCTGTTTCCAAGCAAGCCGCGCCTTCGGCGCGCCGCAATTGTTGATCGCCCTGCTTAATTCGCCAATCGATCCTGCGCCACCTCAACCGTGATAAACGCCGGGGAAAATTGTTCGTTCCCGCTCCGGGTCCCGCTTGCCGCGCTTTGGTGCCGCGCTGCAATAATGTTGCTTCCTTATCGCCCAGGGCCTAACTGTGACCCGGCTGGCGACGCATGATCCGCCGGCGCGACGCCTTTAACGTCACCTGTAACCGCGAGCACCATCCCATGTCATTTTCGTTGCCCGATCTGCCTTATTCGTACGACGCCCTCGCCCCCTACATGTCGCGAGAGACGCTCGAATATCACCACGACAAGCATCATCTGGCTTACGTCAATAACGGCAACAACCTGCTCAAGGGGACCGAGTGGGAGGGCAAGTCTCTCGAAGAGATCGTCAAGGGCTCCTTCGGCAAGAATGCCGGCCTCTTCAACAATGCCGGTCAGCATTACAACCACATCCATTTCTGGAAATGGATGAAGCCCGGCGGCGGCGGCGACAAGATTCCCGGCGCGCTGGAAAAGCAGATCGTGTCCGACCTCGGCTCGGTCGCCAAGATGAAGGAAGACTTTGCCCAGGCGGGCGTCACCCAGTTCGGCTCCGGCTGGTGCTGGCTCGCGGTCAAGGACGGCAAGATCGTCATCATGAAGACCGCGAACGGCGAAAGCCCGCTGGTGCATGGCGCCTCGCCGATTCTCGGCTGCGACGTGTGGGAGCATTCCTATTACATCGACTATCGCAACCGGCGCCCGGACTACCTGAAGGCCTTTGTCGACCATCTGGTGAACTGGGACTACGTGGCGGAAATGTACGAAAAGGCCGCCAAGTAGGCCGTCGACCCTTTCGCGAAACGCATCTTGCGCGATCCTCGACAATATCCGATGCGGCCGCCCCACCCGGCGGCCGCATCCATTTTCAGGCATCCCTTGGCCTGGATCGGTAACGCACCGAAACAGGACCGCGTTACGCTTCTTTGCGACGGCATGGCCTGGCTTCTCCTCGGTATCATAACCGTCATCGCCTACCGGACCTTCGCCGATTACGGCCTTGGATGGGACGATTACACCCATTCGCAATACGCGCAGTTGCTCATCGACTATTACGCATCCGGCTTTTCCGATCGGCGCGCGCTCTCCTTCGTCAACCTCTACATGTATGGCGGAGGCTTCGACATGCTGGCGGCCCTCGTCGCCAAAGTTCTGCCCTATGACCTGTTCGAAACGCGGCGCCTGGTCGGCGCCGCCGTCGGCATTGCCGGAATGGTCATCGTCTGGCGGCTTGGGCGCAGGTTGGGCGGACCGGTGGCGGGCCTGATCGCGCTCGCCCTGCTGGCTCTGGCACCGATCTATTACGGCCACATGTTCATCAACGCCAAGGACGTGCCGTTCGCGGTCGCGATGACGCTGCTGCTGTTCGGCCTTGTGCGCGCCATCGAGGATTATCCGCGGCCGGGTGCTGTCACGGTCGTCATGTTCGGGACCGGACTGGGCCTTGCGCTTGGCACCCGCATCATGGGCGGCATGACGGCGCTCTACATGGCGGCCGCGATGGCGCTCCTGATCGGACACGATCTGCGCAGCGGCGGACTGAAAGCTGCCGCCAGACCGCTCGGCGTTTTCCTACTGCGACTGCTGCCCGGTCTATTGCTCGGCTATGCGGTGATGGCCGTCGTGTGGCCCTGGTCGGTTCAGGAGCCGCTTAACCCGATCCGCGCCATAGGATACTTTTCGCAATTCTTCGAGAAGCCTTGGCGCGAGATGTTCGCCGGCCGGCCTATCCTCGTGCCGGACATGCCGCGCAGTTATCTGCCGACCTATCTCGGTCTGAAGCTGCCGGAAATGCTGCTCCTGCTCGGCGGCTTAGGCCTCATCGGCGCCCTTGGCGCACAGTTCCGCCGCGACATGCCGGTCCGGGCTCGTGCCGCTCTCCTGCTGGTGGCGATGGCCTTCCTCGTGCCGGTGGCGATCGCGATCGCAACGCGGCCTGCGATGTATAACGGTATCCGGCATTTCATCTTTATCCTGCCGCCGCTCTGCGTGCTTGGCGGATGGGCTGCAGCCGGGATGCTGCAATGGCTCTCGCGGCAATCGCGACTTGCGACGGCCGCGGCCGCGATTGCGATCGCCGCCGGACTTTCGCTGCCAGCCTATCACATGGTTATGCTGCATCCCTATCAATACACATTCTTCAATACGAGCTCGGGCGGTGTGCGAGCGGCGGATCGCGACTACATGCTCGATTACTGGGGTTTGTCGTTCAAGGAAGCCGCGGACGAATTGCTCGGTATCCTTGATGAAACGGGCAACCAGACGCCGGAAGGCCGCCGCTGGGTGATAGCGGTCTGCGGTCCGCATCCGCCGGCCGCGCTCGAACTGGGCGCTGATTTTCTCACCACCTGGAACACAAAGGGCGCCGACTTTGCGCTGATGCTCGGCGAGTTTTATTGCGCCGAACTCAAGGCGCCGGAACTCGTGCGCATCGAGCGCGAGGGCGTGGTCTATGCACGCATCTACGATCTGCGCGGGCGCAATATCCCAGACCTGTTCACGCTGCCGCCGGTGCAGTGAGGAGGTGCGGCCGGTGAGCCGGCCGGCAGGCTATTCGGCGGCCTGCTGCATCGGCTCGAGAAACGCTTCGGTGGCCCTGATCTGGTGCGAGGTCCAGCAATGCGGGCACCACACCGACAATTTCATGTTGCGCATTTCCAGCAGCGTGACCGTGTCGGTCTGAATGCTGGTCGTGACGACACGCCCACTTCTTGGACATTTGTACTTGAGCATGACCGACGCAACCTCCACCGCCCGTCAATCCTATGCTGCGCGCGATTCGAAAGATGCGGCGGCGGTAGATATCCACCGTTTATCCACAATTTCTTCACGCGAGCGACACAGAACCGTCGCAACGCAAAAAGCCCGGCAATTGCCGAGCTTTTTCAACGAAGACTGAGTCGCTTTGTCAGAGAAAGCGGCACTGACGCATGCCAGCCCGGTCGTACCAGCATTCCTGATGCCGGCCGGAGCGCAGATAGGGCGGAAGCTGCGGGCCGCCGACCGCAACGCCGACGATGGTTCCAATCACCGCGCCGGAAGGGCCGCCGATGATTGCGCCGATGCCGGCACCGACAGCCGCGCCGGTGACGACACTGCGGCCGGGCAGATAATCCTGCGCCACGGCCGGAGCCGAACCCAGACCGAAAACGAGGATTGCGGCCACCAGCATCCTGCGCATTGCCGATCTCCATACGGGGAAGCGCCCCGATGAAACGGCATCAGACTTCATTAACGTTAAGATTCCGTCACTTCGCCCCGCCCGCTGCGCGCCCGGCCTGGGCGACGCTGAGCAGCACCACCGGAATTCCGGCAAGCGCACATAACGCGGTGCCGACGATCACGCCGGCCGGCAGACCTACGTCCATCATGTAGCCGAAGGCCGGCGGCGCCAGCACCCCGCCGATATTGAAACCGGTCGTGACGAAGCCGAAGACCCGGCCGAACGCGCCGGCCGGCGTCACCGCGCGCACGATCATGTCGCGCGAGGGCTGCAGCACGCCGTTGAAGAAACCCGACAGCGCCATCAGCGCAATCAGCAAGGTCGCATTCAGATCGATGAAGGCGATCGGAAGCAGCGCCACCCCGCTGACCAGAAGCCCGATCAGCGCCACGGTTTCGTGCCGGTCGGTGCGCGAGGCAAGAAAGCCGCCCGCCAGCACCGCGACCGCGCTCAACATCAGATAAACCGTGATCGCCGAGGTCGCGAGCGACAGCGGCGCCCCCCACAGCGCCTGCAGCGCGACGATGCCGTAATTCTGGGTGCCGACCGACACCGCGGCGATCAGCATGAAGAACACCAGATTGAGCATCACCGGCCAGGTCGCAAGCACCCGCCAGTCGCCCGCCGATGGCGCGGACGCATCCATCGCCTTGGCGCGGACGGATTCGCGTCCGGCCAGCGGAGCGCCCAGTACCATGATGGCGATGGCCACCGCCGCACCGAGCAACGCCGCGCCGACGAAGGCGACACGCCAGCCGAACGCGCTCGCCAGCATCACCATGGCGGCCGGCGTCACCGCGGTTCCGGCAAAGCCCGCGAAGATATGGATCGAGAAGGCCTGCCCGACCCGCCCGGGCGAGACGCGGTTCGACAGCAGCGCATAATCCGAGGGGTGATAGACCGTATTGGCGAGGCCGAGAAAGGCGAAAGCCAATCCAAGCAGAAGGAATGCAGGCGCCACGGCCGCGAAGAGCAGCGAGGCGGCCCCGAGCAAGAGACCGGCGACCAGCATGGTGCGCGCCGAGGTGCGGTCGACCAGAAAGCCCGCCGGCGTCTGCAGCAGCGCCGAGATGATGTTGAACACCGCGATGACGAGGCCGAGTTCGGTGTAACTGACCCCGAATTCGGCGCGCACGAAGGGGAAAACCGGCGGCAGCACCAGAATATAGATGTGGCTGACGAAATGCGCGGCGCCGACCAGCCCGATCACCCGAAAATCGGACGTGCGCGGCGGGCTGGCGTCGATGGTGGTCGGCGTCATGACAGGATTCCCGGCTGGCGACCGGCACATAGCACGAACCATCCGCCTGCGGGCATGCGGTCTGAGCAGATGGCGCGGCGGCTGCGCGCATGCGTTGCAGCGGCGGCCTGAGCCCGGCGCGATGCCATGCCGGCCGTCCCCTGCGACAAGATCGGGGTTCCCTCCCCGGCGAATCCCCTGCACCCTCTGGTTTCATGACCCCCGACGCCTTCATCGACAAATGGTCGCGGGCCGACCGCACAGAGCGGCAGGCCGCGCAGGAGCATTTCATCGACCTGTGCCGGGTGCTGGGCGAGCCGACGCCGAACGAGGCCGCCGACCCCGACGGCTATTCCTTCGAGAAGGGCGTTTCCAAGATCGACGGCACCGGCGGCTTTGCCGATGTCTGGAAGCGCGGGCATTTCGGCTGGGAATACAAGAAGGACCGCGCCAATCTCGACCGCGCCTATCAGCAGCTCCAGCTCTATTCGGTGGCGCTGGAAAACCCGCCGCTGCTCATTGTCTCCGACACCAAGCGCTTCCGCATCTACACCAACTGGACCAACACGGTTCAGGAGAAGCACGAATTTGCGCTGGAAGACATCGCCCATTCCGGTACGCGCGAAGCCATCGGCCTGATCAGGGACGGCGACACGACACCGACGCCAGGAATCCATTGAAGCGCGGTTTCTGCGCGGTCATCGCCGACATCTCATCGATTCTTTGACCGTCGATCACGAGTGCATGGTCGCCTGAGCGGAATCGCAACGAACCGCTAAGATTGGCGAGCCCGACGAAAATGGGACGAAAGCCATTGCCGCGTTTCGCCGCCGGCCCGAAACGGGAAACACCATCCCGCAGGGCCAAGCGTAGGGCAGCACCGTGGTCCGTAACAGTTCTATAGTCCGCGCACGAACGCAGACTTTTAAGAACGCCGATGCCATCATCAGCCACGACAAATTCGAACCCGTCGCTGCCGGCTCGGAAGACCACTGTCCCCGTACTTGGCGCTCCTGAATGTTCGTATACATTGCTGACCATTTCTTCGATTGCACCGACGAACTGCCCCGCTATCTGATGATGGAAACCTGCCGCCGTAGCAGCCCTCTGGACAGCCAAGCCGAAACCAACCCATTTCGTGTCGTCTTCGGACCAATTCGCGGGCGTACGAAAGAACCCAGCGGCGCGTGTCGTCGGACAAATCCACTGCCGTTGCCCGCCGCGCATTGCCACAATGAGCGCGGCTGCGCCATTGAGCGACAACCATGGAGTCATATCGGGGAACGGCAATAGCCCCGCGCCACTGAGCCCGTTCCATTCGATCAGAGGGCCGAGTGCCCCTGCCGCGAAGTGAAGTTCACGACCAACGCTCAGGCGGCCTCTTTCGGCTGCGAAAGCAAGCCCATCAAGGGCCGCGAAGGTCAGCGCTTGCGGTTCATTCATTCGTTTGCCGCAGCCTTTGCAGTGACCGCCCGCGTACTGGCTTGACCTTCGATCCACTGCCGGATCGCTGTTCGGTTCGACGCGAATAAAGCGTCGAGAGGTGCGCCGATAGCGCTGGGTGCCCGAAACCACGAAGGGCTCGCGTTGTCCCGTGGCACCGCGCGCTGGCGCTTTATGGTCTTCATGAAGCTCCAGGTCTCCAAGACTGTTATGCGGTCGAATGCTTGGGAAAGGCGCGGCAATAGGTCGATGCCGCCCCGTACAATTAGATCGAGCGGCCGATCTGCAGTTGCGGCAACGCTCGCGAGCCAGTTTGCGTGCAGATCGCGGCGCAGGATGCGGCTCGTGCCGGTCGTGAACTCGTAGGCTAGATGCGTAACCTCCGGCCGTTCGCGCACGTAGGCGCCCCAACGTCGGAAATCTGTTTCGCTACGGCCGTTCACATGCAGCGCGGTCGGCAAGCCCTCGTCCAATAACTCCTGGTGCACCAGCCCAATACGTTTGATTGCATGCAGATCGACATGCCGCGGCACATCCACGAACAGGCTGAAGTTAGGTGTCGTCGTCAGAACGATGCCGAGGGCCTTGAGCCCGCGGACGATCTTGCGCCGCTTGTCTTCATAGCCCCACCACCGTTCCAGCGGCGGGTCTTGATCGGTCCCGGTTAGGATGATCGCTGTGCCCGGCACGAGGCCGAACTCGGTGCACAGCGCCTCATGCGATTCGAAGCGCAAAGCGCCGTCGCGCCGGTTAAACAGCGCATAAAGTGGGAGGGCGATCGGGTCCGGGCCGACTAATTCCGCACGCCGCTTGCCGTGGAAGAGGACCGGCACGACGAGTGGCAATTTCGGGGTCCGCAGCACCGACGCGCGCGGCACGGTGTCGAGCGAGAACGTACCGACCTCGCGCACCCGCAACGCATAATCCGGATTGTTACGACACGGCTTGTCACACCGATCAGGCTCTCCGCAGCACAGGTCCAGGCAGTTCATGAGGCCCGCCGCGACCGACAGGCCGCCGCAGAGCCTCCGTTCCGGGCAATGCAAGCAGCCAAGAGAGGGCGTGTTGCGAAGTTCGTCATGCCAGAGGCGGTGCTCCGCGAAATGCGGCACCGGTCGGGCCACAGCTCTTTTCGATCGCTCCTTCAACATATTAAAATCTCCGCAACGCCGGCTTGGTCGTGCACTTGTCTGACTAACCCCACGCCGACCCCGCAGGATTCTGCAATGCCACGGATGACCTCGGCCGGCGCGCCCTCAATCCGGATCACGACAGTCAGGCCACGCCTCGCGACAAGTCCGCGTTCGCTTTTCTCTACGGTCAATTTGTCGCCGGGCGTGAGCCGCGCGTCGCCGATAATCTCGCCGACGATGGAGCGGCCGACGCAATCCGGCTGCCGCGTGAGCAAGTCGGACGTGGCCAAAGCCACGCGCCGCCGATCCCAACTCCGCTTCATGGTTTTCTGCACTCGTTCAAGAAAATCTGCTCCCATCATCCGACTCCTTGAAAAAGCGGCCGGTAGCGTTTCAGCCGGCCCTCGCGCTGCTCGACGATGAGACCGAGCGACGCCAGAGCCGACAGCCTGTTGTTCCAGGCCGTCGTGTGGCGGGTCTTCTCGCGCTTACCGTACTCGCGCATCAACTCACCGGCGTCCGTTTCGCCGTGCTGTCTCACCAAATCGAAGGTCAGTCGCTGCTTCGCTTCCAACTCGCCCAAGAGAGTGGGCCGCCTGACCTCCCCGCCTTTCGCGAGTTGGCAAGTCATGAAGACATCGCCACGGCTACGCGCCAGTTCGAGCAGTTCGTCGCGAATCGAATCGTTCAGATTCGCGAGGACAGGGTAATAATTCGAGTCGCGGCCCCGGATCATAGTTCGCAGCGCCAGCACGCTTTCCCGCAGATAACTCGCCGTGGCCACGTCAATGCCGCGAAAATCGATGAAAAGGGGCTCCGGCGCGCCCGGTTCGACCGCTACGAACTCCAGCAACCGACCCAGCGCCGCCTTCCCATTGAGTGCGCCCGCGAGGACCTTCGCCTGGCCCACCTCCATCATGTCAATTCTCATAAATCACGAACCTCACATTGTTAACGTGAGTTACGTAAGAAAACGTGTTCTCAAAGTCAAGATTTGCCACTGAGCTATCCACCGAGGCTTTGACGCCGCCAAGTCGCACGCTGACCAATCTCTACAACGCGCGTCCGCAATGGCTCGCCGACGCGCATCGCGACCTTGATGCGGCGGTCGCCGCGGCCTATGGCTGGCCTGCCGACATTTCCGAGGACGAGGCGCTGGCGAAGTTGCTGGAACTGAACCTGTCGCGCGCGGGCGCAGCAAGCACCGATCCGCTTGCGGATCGCGACGACGACGCGGACGGGGCCTGATTGCCGCGGCTTTTATGTCTTTTGACATAAACCACCGCATAATTTTGCCGCACTTCTCCGCTGCGTCATTGCGGACCGCAAGATTTGCGCATGGTCAGGATTCTGCCTCTATGCCAAGATGGCGGAACCAAAGGCGCAGCATGGGCCAGCGAGCCACCATTCCCGACGCGATCGCAGACGTCTTCATCACCGACCGGCTCGCCAGCCGGCCGGTGACGCAGCCCGACCATCTGCGCGAGAAGCTCGCGATTCAGGATCTCGCCAACGAGATGGCGGACCATCCCGACGAGGTGCTGCCGCGACTCGTGAAGCTAGCGCTTTCGCTGTGCGATGCGGATTCGGCCGGCGTCAGCGTGCTCGATGAGGAGGCCAAGGTGTTCCGCTGGCTCGGCCTGCAGGGCGCGCTCGCCGCCTTCGAGGGCGGGACCACGCCGCGCGACCATTCGCCCTGCGGCGTGTGCCTGGATCGTCAGGAAGCGGTGCTGATGGAGCGGCCGGAGCGGGTCTATGGCTGGATCGCCGACGCCAGCATCTGCGCTCCCGAGCTTCTGCTGGTGCCGCTTTCCGTCAAGGGCGGCGGCCAGCTCGGCACGCTGTGGGTGGTGGCGCGCGAGGGGGCGCAATTCGACAGCGGCCATGTCCGCGTGCTCACCGAACTTGCCACCTTCACCGGCATCGCGCTGCGCATGATCCAGAGCGAGCAGCAGCTGAAAAAGGCGCTGGACGAACAGGCCACGCTCACCAAGGAAATGAGCCACCGCGTCAAGAACGTGTTCGCCATCGCCAACGGGCTGATCCGGGTCAGCGCGCGCAACGCATCGAGCAAGGACGAACTCGCCGACAGCCTCACCGGGCGGCTGCAGGCGCTGGCCGAGGCGCATGCGCTGGTGCGGCGCTCCTTCAGCGAGAGCGGCAACGGGCAGAATATTGCGCTGTCCGAAATCCTCGCCCGCATCCTGCGTCCCTATCACGCCGATACCGATCTCGGCGGGCCGGACGTGCGGCTCGGCGAACACGCCACCAACAATGTGGCGCTGGTGTTCCACGAACTCGCCACCAATGCCGCCAAGCATGGCGCGCTGAGCTATGAGGGCGGCGCGATCCGCGTGCGCTGGACATTGCAGGGCGGCAGCGACACCGTCGTCGTCGACTGGCAAGAAAGCGGCGGCCCCGCGGCCGCCGCGCCGCAGTCACATGGCTTCGGCTCGACGCTGGTCAAGGCGACGCTTGCGGGACTGGGTGCGGAGATCACCCATCACTGGAATCCGGACGGGCTGCGCGTGGTGATGTCCGCCCCGCTCGCCAAGCTGCAGCATTGATCTGATCCTGCCGCTGCAACGGTGAAGCCGCGGCTGTTGCCGCCGCAACGCTGAAAGCCGCGGCCGGGTTGAGCCGGCCACGGCTGTCTGTATCCGGCTGCAACAGGTGCTGCCCCGGGCTTGCGGCATTGACGATGCAGGAGATGGTTCAGCGGCTGCCGCCGCCACCTCCACTGCCGCCGCCGCCACCACCGCCACCGCCGCCGCCCCGGCCGCCGCCGCCATCACCGCCGCCGCCGCCACCGAAGCCGCCGCGGCCGCCGCCACCTTGTGCCGCGCTGCCGCGCTGCCCGCCACCTTGCCCGGCGCTGCCGCGCTGGCGCGTATCGCCTTGCATGCCGCGCCGTTCGCCGCCACCCTGGCTGCCCTGCATCTGACGCCGATCCTGCCGGAACTGCTGCTGCGGCGCACCGCGCCTGTCCTGCCGGAAATCGCGACGGACGTCACGGCGACGGTCCCATCCGCGACCATAATAGTAGCGCGAGTGATAGCGCGGGTGATACCAGCGGTTCCAGCCATACACGCCGCCCCATCCATAGCCCCGCCGCCAGGCATAGCCGCAGCGATACCAGCCGGGACCATTCCAGGCATCGAAGTAGAAGCAATATTGCCGGCCGCGATACACCATGACCTGCGCATCATCGACGATGCTGACAGCGTCGCCGCTTCCGCTCAGACCACCACCGCCCGGCAGGGTGAACGCTTGTGCAGGCGCGGCGAGCCCAACGGCCATCGCGGCTGCCGATGCAATCAAGAATGCTCTCATAGTTCCATTCTCCTTGGTCTCCCTGCGCAAAGGAACGCGCGGCGTCACAAAATGTTCACGCTGTTTTCCGCATGCCTTGACCGCGAGGGTCGCGGCGCAAGCGGCCTCTTTAACTCTCCGCGATGCATCCTGACCGGGGCCACGGGTGCGCCGCACCGTCACGCCCGACAAACGCCGCCGCGCTCATCCTCATTTAATTGCAAAATCCAAACTTTCGACTTGCTTTGCGAACTCACCTTTCCTGAAGTCGATCGCCAAGCGGGCGAGGACAAATCGCCGCACAAGCTGCAAGTGGCCTCACCGTTCGCATCCTCCCGTACGCGCGCCGCAGCCCTGCAAGATAGCCCCTGCACCTTATCGTGTGTTTCACTGCGGCCTGCTTTTGCAGCCAAAATCTCTCATGTGCAGCGGAGCGGTCGTTCGGGAAAGGACGGCACAAGAAGCGTCGCGCTCATATTTCTCACACCGATCTGATGGTGATTGTTGCACGACATCGGATGCTCACTTCTCCAAGTTCACTCTCGTGTCATCCAACCGTGATGCGCGGCGTCCATGCACGCAGCGGCAAAAGAACAATGCCGAATGAAGCATGAACTCTTGGAAGGGGCGTAACTTAAAATGAACTTGATGAAGACGATGTTCGCGGCCTCGGCAGCGACTTTGCTGGTGACAGGGTCCGCGCAATCTGCCGACCTCCCCGTGAAGGCCAAGGCGGCTGAGTATGTCAAGATCTGCAGCTTGTACGGTGCCGGCTTTTACTACATCCCAGGTACCGACACCTGCATCAAGATCGGCGGCTATGTCCGCTACGAAGCCTATCACAACGCACCGCAAGGCTCGTATCCGGTCAACAACGCCACCGGCGCCTTCACCCGTACGGCCAGCACTTTTGCGCAGCAGGCGCGCTTTCGTCTGACCGGCGATGTTCGCACGCAGACCGAATACGGCACCCTGCGCTCGTATTTTGCTTTCGGCTTCAACGTCAGAAATGCCATCAACGAGAATACGGCCCCGGGCGTTTCGGTGGCCCTGGAGCGCGCCTTCATCCAGTTCGCTGGCTTCACCATCGGCCGCACAGAGACGTTCTTCACGCTGTTCAACGCCTCGGCCTACGGCTATCTGACCAACACGTTCGATGCCAGCACCACCTCGACCGGCATGAACCTGTTCGCCTATACATGGCAGTTCGGCAACGGGTTGACGGCGTCGATCTCGCTGGAAGACTCCGCCGGCCATAACAAGGGCATCGTCAACCTCGGCAATGCGGCTGCGGCGGGCAACACTGCCGGCGTGCTCGGCGCGGCTCCGTTCGCCTCGTCCAATACCAGCAACGCCAGCGGCGTCACCGTGCCGGATATCGTCGCCAACATTCGCGTCGACCAGAGCTGGGGTTCGGCGCAGATCATGGGCGCCCTGCACAAGAACGCCGCGACCTACTTCTTCAACGACAACACGCCAAACTGCAATGGCGGCGGCAACCGCACCACCATGTGCGGCCATCCGGACGACAAGTGGGGCTGGGCCGTCGGCGCCGGCCTGACCCTGAAGATGCCATGGGATTCCAAGGACACCCTGTCCGGTCAATTCGCCTATGCCAAGGGCGCTTCGAGCTATGTGGCGTTCGCGAATTCCAACAACGGCCTGCACATGAGCGGCGGCATTGCGCTCGGCGCCTTCAACGATGCCGTTTATGGCGGCGTCGGCCTTGCCGGCAACGGCGTCAGCGAACTTGAACTGACCGAGACCTGGGGCGGCACAGTCGCGTTCGAGCATTACTGGACGCCGAGCCTGCGCACCGCCTGGACGTTCGGCTACATGAGCGTGCAATACAGCGATGCCGCGAAGACGCTGATCGCCAATCTCGGCCAGCGCTGCATCGGCACCAACATCACCATCAACGATACCTCGAAATGCGATCCGGACTTCTCGTCGTGGCGCGTCTCGTCGCGCACCGTATGGCAGCCCGTCCGCAACCTCGATATCGGTGCTGAAATCGCCTACACGCAGGTGGACACTGCCTTCAAGGGCGCAATTGGCACCCTGACCGCGTCCAACAACGCTCTCGCCGCCGGCAACTATGTCCTGGAAGATCAGGGCGTATGGTCCGCCGCGGTCCGCGTGCAGCGAAGCTTCTGGCCATAACCAAAGCGACACGGGCCGACCCGCGCGGCCACAGGCCCTTCACAACAACCCCCGTGTGAAGGGCCAGATTGCCTGGCCAGAATGGCTGGTTCCCGCAGATTGCGGGGACCAGCTTTCTGCCGTGTGGCGGGAAGATGTTGCTTCGCGCCGACCAAACCCTGTGCGATGGACGCAGCTTCGATGCAGGTCGGGAAACCGTTACTCCGCCAGCGCCGCCAGAATCCGTGCCCAGCTGCGCGCACCCTTGTGGAACGAGGTCAGATCGTATTTCTCGTTAGGCGAATGCACCCGGTCGTCGTCGAGCGCGAATCCGACCATGATCGAATCCATGCCGAGCACGCGCTTGAAATCGCCGACGATCGGGATCGAGCCGCCGGCGCCGACCGTCATCGCCTTGTGGCCCCATTCCTCCTGCAGCGCCTTGCGCGCTTTGCCGAGCGCCGTGCTGTCGAAGGGAAGCTGAAGCGCCGGCGCGCAGCCGTGGTTTTCGAACTCCACTTTGCAGTCGGCCGGCACACGCGCGCGAATGAAAGCGCGGAAGGCGTCGCGCACCTTTCCCGGGTCCTGATCGCCGACCAGGCGGAACGACACCTTCGCCTTGGCCTGCGAGGGGATCACAGTCTTGGCGCCCTCACCCGTATAGCCGCCGATAATGCCGTTGACGTCGCAGGCCGGCCGCGTCGAGATCATCTCGATCAGCATCCGGTCCTTCTCGCCCACCGGAAGTTTCAGACCAATCTGGCCGAGGAATTCCTCCGCGGTGAGATCGAGCGCCTCCAGGTCGGCGCGGATGTCGGCCGGCAATTCGGGAACGCCGTCATAAAAGCCCGGAATGGCGATACGGCCGTTGTCGTCGTGCAGCGCGGCAAGCGCCTTTGCAAGCACATGGATGGGATTCGCCGCAGCGCCACCGAACAGGCCGGAATGCAAATCGCGGTCTGCCGCCGTTACGGTCACGTCCTCGTAGACGAGCCCGCGCAGCGACGTGGTCACGGACGGCGTAGTCTGGTTCCACATCGCGGTGTCGCAGACCAGCGCCATGTCGAGCTTGAATTCGTCGGCATGGTCCTTGACGAACGGGAACAGCGATTTCGATCCGCATTCCTCCTCGCCTTCGATCATCATTGTGACGTCGAGCGGCAGCGAACCGGTCACGGCCTTCCAGGCGCGGCAAGCTTCCACGAAAGTCATGAGCTGGCCCTTGTCGTCGCAGGCGCCGCGGGCGACGATGATCTTGCGGCCATTGCCAAGATCTTCGATGCGCGGATCGAAGGGCGGTGTGGTCCACAGCTCCAGCGGGTCCACCGGCTGCACGTCGTAATGGCCGTAGAACAGGACGCGCGGGCCGCCGTTCGCCTTTTCCGGCTTTGCGATCACCACCGGATGGCCTGCGGTCGGCCGTACCTCGGCCTTCAGTCCGAGCGTGCCGAGATCCTCCGCCACGAAGTCCGCCGCCGCCTTGCATTGGTCGGCATAGGCCGGGTCGGTCGAGATCGACTGGATGCGCAGGAAATCGAACAGCCGCGCAAGCGAGGCATCGAGATCGGCGTCGATGCGGTCGAGGACTTTGGGCAGGGCTTCGGTGGGGGTCATGCTAACCGTCTCGGTTTTCGTCATGGCCGGGCTTGTCCCGGCCATCCACGTCTTCGCCGCGTAAAGTAAAGACGTGGACGCCCGGCACAAGGCCGGGCATGACGGTGGTTGACAGCCGGTGCCGCAGCTACCGCCTCAAAATCCCGCCCAACGTGCCGCGCACGATGGAGCGGCCGACCGATGCGCCGGTCCTGCCGCCGATCTGCTTGCCGATCGCGGCCGCTACTCCGCCGACGACAGTCGTCGTCACCGTTCGCGCGACGCTACGGGCGACCTGCTGGCTGGTGGTCAGGGTTTCGCCGCGCTTCCTATTGGTCCCGAAGATCGAGCCGATCCAGTCGCCGATGCCGCCGGAAGTTTGTTCGGCCGGCGCCGCTTCCCGCTCGACCCGCTTGCTCAGCATTTCGTGGGCGGATTCGGAATCGATCTCCGTATCGTATTTTCCCTTTACCGGACTGCGCGCCATGATCGCGGCGCGTTCCTCCGGGGTGATCGGGCCCATGCGGCCGGCGGGCGGGCGGATCATGCAGCGCTCGACCATCGAGGGCGTGCCCTTCTCTTCCAGAAACGAGACCAGCGCCTCGCCCTTGCCGAGTTCCATGATGACCCGTGCGGTATCGAGCTTTGGGTTCGGACGGAACGTGGTCGCGGCGGTCTGCACCGCCTTCTGATCGCGCGGGGTGAAGGCGCGCAGCGCGTGCTGCACCCGGTTGCCGAGCTGGGCCAGCACCTTATCCGGCACGTCGAGCGGGTTCTGCGTTACGAAATAGACGCCGACGCCCTTGGAGCGCACGAGCCGCACCACCTGCTCGATCTTGTCGAGCAGCGCCTTCGGCGCCTCGTCGAACAGAAGATGCGCCTCGTCGAAGAAAAACACGAGCTTCGGCTTGTCGGGATCGCCGACTTCCGGCAGCTCCTCGAACAATTCGGAGAGCAGCCACAGCAGAAAGGTGGCGTAAAGCCGCGGATTGCCCATCAGCTTTTCGGCGGCGAGGATGTTCACATAGCCACGGCCGTCGCGATCGGTCTTCATGAAGTCGCGCAATTCGAGCGCAGGCTCGCCAAAGAATTTTTCGCCGCCCTGATTCTGCAGCACCAGCAGCGCGCGCTGAATGGTGCCGATGGTCTGCCGGGTGACATTGCCGTAACTTGCGACCGCACGCTTGATCTCATCGAGCTGCGGATTGCCGGTCCCTTCTTCGGCTTCCTTCTTGGTCGCGAACGGTGAAATTGCATCGAGGATCGCCCGCAAGTCCTTGAAATCGAGGAGCGGCAAGCCCTGATCGTCGGCGATCTTGAAGGCGATATTGAGCGCGCCCTCCTGCACGTCGTTCAGGTTGAGCAGCCGCGCCAGCAACAGCGGCCCCATTTCCGAGACGGTGGCGCGGATCGGATGGCCCTGCTCGCCGAACAGGTCCCAGAAGATGGTCGGACAATCGTCGGGCTGGTAGTCGAGCCCCATGCTTTCGGCGCGCTCGACCAGAAACGGCTTCGGCTCGCCCACCATGGCAATGCCGGAGAGGTCGCCCTTGATATCGGCGGCGAAGACCGGCACGCCGTTACGCGAAAAGCCTTCAGCCAGCACCTGGAGGGTGACGGTCTTGCCGGTGCCGGTCGCTCCGGTGGCGAGGCCGTGCCGGTTGGCCATGCGCAGCAGGATGCGTTCCGGCTTCACGCTTTGGCCGACGAAGATCGTGCCCTCGGGCTCAAGCGGCTCGGACGGCGTAACCGGATTTTTTGCGGCAACCCGGCGCGGCGCTTTTGGCTCAGATGCCGATCCCGGCGCTTCGGAATTTTTGCTCTTCGCCGATTTGCTGGCTCGTTTCGCCATCGCGCCGCGTCCCCTCTTGAAATCAATCGCATTTTTGATGCGTTGCCGAAGCCGGGTCAACGCCGGCAGGGAATAGGTCGCATCGCCGCACAGATTTTCAAGCAAGGACGATAGTGGCGAGGGTGTCACACCCGTTGCATAATTATCTGATGACGTATTTCTTTTCGGCCATTTCCTCTATCAATGCCCGATCACAACCCGCCACGAGTGCGGGAGGGGGCAAGTCATGGATGAACTCGTTGGGCGACTCGTCGCCGAGCTCGGCATCGACCGCGCGGTTGCCGAACAGGCAGTCGGCATCATCCTCGCATTTCTGATCAAGGAAGCCCCCGCCGACAAGGTAAAGCCATTGATCGACGCCCTCCCCGGCGCCGAGGAAGCCGCCGCGGCGGCCCCCTCCGGAGGCGCATTTGGCATGGGCGGTATCATGGGCGTCGGCACCCAGCTCATGGGGCTTGGCCTTGGCATGGGCGAGGTCCAGGACGTCGCCCGCACGCTGCTCGCCTTCGCGCGTGAAAAAGCCGGCGAGGATGCGGTCGCCGAAATGGTCGGCTCCATTCCCGGCTTGTCGCAATTCGCCTGACATTGAGTTCGGGCGGCCGCAGCGGGGATCACAGTGTCGAAATCCTTGAAAAAACTGGATGGTCTGCCACCGGACGTGATCGCATGTCTGCGCTCGGCAGGTATCCGCACCTCAGACAGATTGCTGGAGGCGACGAAAAGCGCCAAGGATCGTGAGGCGCTGTCGCTCAAGACCGGGATCGAACCGCGCGAATTGCTCCGTCTCGCCAACCTCGCCGACAAGCTGCGGGTCAAGGGCCTCGGGACCGGTTATGCCGAGCTTTTGTGCCGGGTCGGGGTCGATACGGTGCGCGAACTGAAATACCGCAACCCCGCCAAGCTCGCCGCCGCGATGCGCGAGGAAAACGACAAGCGCAAGCTTGTGCGGCTGGTGCCGACCGAGAAGGCCGTTGGCCGGTGGATCGAGGCGGCGAAAAAGCTACCGCCGAAAATTACCTACCGCTAGGACGGCATCTGCCCTTCCGCTTCGTGATAAGGCCTACGCCGCGGTTGACATGGCCTTGCTCCTGCGCCCTAAGCGCTGAACCATGATCGCGCCCTCACTCAAAGAGCCGTCCGGACGCTCCCTGCTCGACCGCCTGCTTGCGCCGCTGCGCGCGGCGGTGATGGGTATTCTTAACCTCACGCCGGATTCGTTTTCCGATGGCGGCCGCTTCGTCGATCCGCAGGTCGCGATCGCTCATGCCACCCAAATGATCGCCAGCGGCGCCGACATTATCGATGTGGGCGCGGAATCGACCCGCCCCTATGGCGGCATGCAGCCGGTAACGGCGCAGATCGAACGGGAGCGGCTGGAAAAGGTTCTGCCCTCGGTGATCGCGCTCGGCACTCCGGTGTCCGTCGATACCATGAAGGCAAGCGTCCTTGACTGGGCGATCTCGCTCGGCGCGGCGATGGCGAACGATGTCTGGGGCCTGCAGCGCGATCCGGACATGGCGCGGGTCGTCGCCGATCGCGGCGTCCCGGTCGTCGTCATGCATAACCGCGACGGGGCCGATCCCGCGATCGACATCGTCGACGACATGCTGCGCTATTTCGAGCGCTCACTTGCGATCGCGGATGCCGCCGGCATGCGTCGCGAACAGATCGTCATCGATCCCGGCATCGGCTTCGGAAAGACGCCGGAGCAGAGCATTATCGCCGTCGCCCGGCTTGCAGAACTGAAACGCTTCGGCCTGCCGATCCTGATCGGGCTTTCGCGCAAGCGTTTCATCGCCTCGGTCGTGCCGTCGGAGCCGATGCAGCGGCTCGGCGGCTCGATTGCCGGCCACCTTGCGGCGGTGCGCCATGGCGCCGTCATCGTGCGCACCCATGATGTGTTCGAGACCATGCAGGCCTTGCGCGTTGCCGAAGCCATCGAGAATGCACAATGACGCAAACCGACACCATCTTCATCACCGGCCTTGCGCTGCATGCCTATCACGGCGTGATGCCGCATGAGGCAAAGGTCGGCCAGAGCTTCAAGCTCGACATTGTGCTCGATATCGACCTGAGCGAGGCCGCGCGCTCGGACCGCCTGAAGCACACGGTCTCCTACGATCAGGTCGCCGCCGCGGCGACCGAAGCCTTCTCGAAGAAGCGCTACAAGCTGATCGAGGCTGCGGCGGGAGCGGCGATCGACGCGATCCTCGAACGTTTTCCGCGCGTCACCCGCGTACGCATCACCGTCCATAAGCCCAATGCGCCGATTCCGGCGACCTTCGACGATGTCGGCGTAGTCATCACCCGCAGCCGGCAGACATAAAAAACGATGCCGCGCGCCTTCGTCGCATTCGGGGGCAATGTCGGCGATGCGCGCGCCGCCATCGCCAGGGCCGTCGCTGCCTTCTGCGATGGCGAAATCGTGCGGCTGGTCGCGCGCTCCTCAGATTATCTCACACCACCCTGGGGCGTGACCGACCAGCCGGCCTTTGTGAATGCCTGCATTGCGGTCGACACCGAATTGCCCGCGGCTTCGCTGCTGGGCCGCGCCCAGTCCGTTGAACGCGACTTTGGACGCAACCGGGAGCAGGAAACTCGCTGGGGTCCGCGCACACTCGACATCGATCTCCTCACCTATGGCGGCGAAACGATCGACGAGCCCGGCCTGACCTTGCCGCATCCGCGGATTCTTGAACGGGCTTTCGTGCTGGTTCCACTGTCCGAGATCGCACCGGATCTGACCATAGAAGGCGTTCGTGTCGCCGAGGCATGCCGACGTGTCGATACCGCGGGCGTAACACGGTTGCCGCCCTTGGCCGGGGCTTGAATCGCGCGGTCGTTCTTGCCGCAGCCACTTTGCCGCAGCGATTCATGCTCGCATCAAAGAACGATCGCGACCGCATCGCGTTTGTTTCGCAGGGGCGCGTCGGAATAACCTGTCAGGAGAACTCGCATGAAAGCCTACCTGCTCGCAACGGCCGCAACGCTGGTGCTGTCGGCTCCGGCTTTGGCCGCCGGTCAGGATCAGACCACGGCGGCTCCGGCCGCTACGCAACAATCGTATCAGCAACCCGCAATGCAAGGCGCGCAGATCGCCCCTTCGGCGCTCAGCCAGGATGAGGTCCGCCAGATTCAGCAGGCTCTGAACGATAAGGGTTTCGATGCCGGCTCGGTCGATGGCCAGTGGGGTCCCCAGACCGAACAGGCATTGAATGAATTCCGCTCTCGCGAGAACCTCTCGGGCGCAAGCGGACTGGATCAGGACACCCTGTCCGCACTGGGCGTTAATGTTGCGGGCATGGCCGCTCCGGCTGACGCCGAGACGACGGGCGCGGCAACCACGGGGGCCGGCTCGGTAGATGCAGACGAACCTGCTGCGGTAGCGCCGGCTGACCAGCCGGACGGCGCGATTACCGACCCGGCACCGCAGCAATAGGCGGTGTGCCGCCGCGGTGCCTGTCCGGCACCGCGGCGCGCCGCCAAGGTAAAATCGCTCACCCAAATTATGGCGCGGAGCAGCATGTCATGGCATGGTCTTGCCATGACCGACCTTACACTTGCCTCCGAATTTCCACCTGCGTCGCGCGAGCAATGGCTGAAGCTGGTCGACGGCGTGCTCAAGGGCGCGCCGTTCGACAAGAAGCTGGTTAGCAAGACCTATGACGGTCTCAGGATCGAGCCGCTCTACGACCGCAGAGCCGGCGCGCCTGTCCTGACCGGCCGTGTTCCCGGAGCACCATGGCAGATCATGGCGCGCGTCGACCATCCCGATCCGAAAGAGGCCAACCGGCAGGCGCTCGAGGACCTGGAAAACGGCGCGAGCGGGCTCGTACTGGTCTGCCCTGGCGCCATCGGCGCGGGCGGCTTTGGCATCGACGCCTCGGCGGACGGCATCGCGAAGATTCTCGAAGGCGTCTATCTCGATGCGGGCGCGCCGATTGAATTCATGCTGACCCGCGACGCGAAAGACGTACCAGCGCATGTCGCCGCCATCGTGAAAGCGCGCAAGCTCGATCCGGCCGCGTGCGACCTGCGCGTCGGTTTCGATCCGATCGGGCTGATGGCGGCGGGCTCGTCCACGCAGATGCCGTGGCGCGAGATCGCTCCCCTCTTTGCGCGCATGACGCTCACGCTCGCCGACGATGGTTTCCGCGGGCCGTTCGCGGTGTCCGATGCGCGCGTCATTCACAACGCCGGCGGATCGGAAGCGCAGGAGCTGGCTTACGCGCTCGCGGTCGCAGTAGCTTACTGGCGCGCGCTGGAAGATGGCGGCGTTGCACTCGACGATGCGCGGCGCATGATCTTCTTCCGTCTCTCGGCCGATGCCGACCAGTTCATGACCATGGCGAAATTCCGCGCGCTTCGGAAGCTGTGGGCGCGGGTCGAAGAAGCGTCAGGACTGACACCGAAGCCTGCATTCGTTGCGGCCGAGACGGCGTGGCGGATGATGACGCAGCGCGATCCTTACGTGAATATGCTTCGCGTCACGATTGCCGCCTTCGCCGCGGGGCTCGGCGGGGCGAATGCGGTGACCGTGCTGCCGTTCACGGCGGCACTCGGCCTCCCCGACTCCTTCGCGCGGCGCGTGGCGCGTAACACGCAATTGATCCTTCTCGAAGAATCCAATCTCGCGAAGGTAATCGATCCGGCTGCCGGTTCCGGCGGCGTCGAGATGCTGACCGACGAGCTGTGCAGGGCAGCCTGGCCGCTGTTCCAGGGCATTGAGAAAGCAGGCGGTATTGCAGCCGCGCTCGAATCCGAATTGATTCAGAAACAGGTCGCGGAGACTCGCTCCGCGCGTGAAAAAGCGGTCGCGACCCGCAAGGATCCGCTGACTGGCACCAGCGAGTTTCCGCATCTTGCTGAAAGTGCGGTGAAAGTTCTTCGACCGGCACCGCAAGCCGCTCAAGCATTTTCTGAGAAGGCGCTGCCCTGCATCCGGCTTGCCGAGCCGTTCGAGACGCTGCGCGACACATCCGACGCCATACTGAAAGCGACTGGCGCGCGCCCGAAAGTCTTCCTCGCCACCCTCGGCACACCTGCGGACAATATCGCGCGCGCCACCTTCGCGAAGAATTTCTTCGAGGCCGGCGGCATTGAGGCAGTGGAATTTTCGGGCGACGATCTTGCCTCGGCGTTAAAGGCATCGGGCGCCGCCCTCGCCTGCCTGTGCTCGTCGGACGAGGTGTATGCGCGCGAGGGCGCTGAAGCGGCGCATGCGCTCGCGGCGGCCGGTGCCAAACACATCTACCTTGCCGGGCGGCCGGGCGATCTCGCCCAATCGCTCAATCAAGCCGGGGTGCAGACCTATGTTTTCGCTGGCTGCGATGCGCTTGCAACGTTGCAGGCGGCTCACCGGCAGTTCGGGAAACAACCGTGATGCGCCGCACAAAATGTGCTAGTGTTTTTCTTGTCTGAAACGATTTCGCACCATGAGCCGGTTGCCCGATTTCGCATCCATGGACTGGCAGGCCCCGCAGATTGCGGGCTCCGGCGGCACGTCTGCGCCCGACTGGATCACCCCGGAGGGCATTCCCGTGAAGCCGGCCTATGGAGAGGCCGACCTCGCCGGGCTCGATTTCCTCGACACCTATCCCGGCATCGCGCCCTATATGCGCGGTCCCTATCCGACCATGTATGTCAACCAGCCCTGGACGATCCGGCAATATGCCGGCTTCTCCACAGCCGAGGATTCCAACGCCTTCTACCGCCGCAATCTCGCGGCCGGACAGAAGGGCCTGTCAGTCGCCTTCGATCTCGCGACCCATCGCGGCTACGACTCGGACCATCCACGCGTATCGGGCGATGTCGGCATGGCGGGTGTTGCGATCGACTCGATCTACGACATGCGCACGCTGTTCTCCGGCATTCCGCTGGACCAGATGACGGTGTCGATGACCATGAACGGCGCGGTGCTACCCGTACTCGCGCTCTACATCGTTGCGGCAGAGGAACAGGGCGTGCCGCCGGCAAAGCTCGCCGGCACCATCCAGAACGACATTCTCAAGGAATTCATGGTGCGGAATACCTATATCTATCCGCCCGGCCCGTCCTTGCGCATCATTTCGGACATCTTCGCGTTCACCTCGCAGAACATGCCGAAATTCAACTCGATCTCGATCTCCGGCTATCACATGCAGGAGGCGGGTGCGACGCAGGACCTCGAACTCGCCTATACGCTCGCCGACGGCGTCGAATATGTGCGCGCCGGGATCGCGGCTGGGATTCCGATCGACAGATTTGCGCCGCGCCTCTCCTTCTTCTGGGCGATCGGCATGAACTTCTTCATGGAAGTCGCCAAGATGCGGGCCGCGCGCCTGCTCTGGGCCAAGCTGATGAAGGAGTTTTCGCCGCAGGATCCGCGCTCGCTCTCCCTGCGCACGCATTGCCAGACCTCGGGCTGGTCGCTCGCGGCGCAGGACGTGTTCAACAATGTCCCGCGCACCATGATCGAGGCGATGGCGGCGACGCAGGGGCATACGCAATCGCTGCATACCAATGCGCTCGACGAGGCCCTCGCCTTGCCGACCGACTTCTCCGCCCGCATCGCACGCAACACGCAGATCGTGCTGCAACAGGAAAGTGGCACGACGCGGATCATCGATCCGTGGGGCGGTTCGTTCTATGTCGAGCGCCTCACCTACGAGCTCGCCAAAAAGGCCTGGGGTCATATCCAGGAAGTGGAAGAGCTCGGCGGCATGGCGAAGGCGATCGAGGCTTCGATCCCGAAGCTTCGAATCGAGGAAGCCGCAGCGAAGACGCAGGCCCGCATCGATGCCGGGGTGCAATCGGTCATCGGCGTGAACAAATACAAACCGAAAAGCGAAACCCCGATCGACGTGCTCAAAGTCGACAATTCCACCGTGCGCAGCCTGCAGCTCGGCAAGCTCGCCCGTCTGCGCAAGGAACGCGACCCGAAGGCGGTCGAAGCCGCGCTCACCGCATTGACGAATGGCGCGACGCAGGGCGCCAACCTCCTTGCGCTCGCGGTCGATGCGGCGCGGGCCAAGGCCACGGTCGGCGAGATTTCATCGGCGCTCGAAAAGGTGTTCGGGCGTCATCGCGCGGAGATCAAGGCGATTTCCGGCGTCTACAAACGGGAGGTCGGCGGAATGTCCGACGCCGTCGAGCGGGTGCAGAAGCTGGTCCAGCAATTCGAAGCCGATGAAGGCCGCAGGCCACGCATCCTGGTCGCCAAGGTCGGCCAGGACGGCCACGATCGCGGCCAGAAGGTGATCGCCTCGGCCTTCGCCGATCTCGGCTTCGACGTGGATATCGGTCCGCTGTTCGCGACCTCGGCGGAGGCCGCGCGCCAGGCGGTGGAAAACGACGTGCATATCGTCGGCGTTTCCTCGCTCGCCGCCGCGCATTTGACGGCGGTTCCTGAACTCAAGGACGAGCTTGAGAAGCAGGGCCGCGGCGACATCATGATCGTGGTCGGCGGCGTGGTTCCGCCGCAGGACTGGGACGCGGTGAAAGCAGCCGGCGCGGAAGCGATCTTCCCTCCCGGCACGGTGATCGCCGAAGCCGCCGAAGACCTGATCCGCAAGCTCAACCAGCGGCTGGGCTACGGTCAGAAAGCGGCGGAATAGTCCAATATTTCAATAACTTGAAATCTAGCTAGACCTAGCCTAGCTAATCTGGCTAGACTTTAGCCATGAAGCACGTCGGCATTTTCGAAGCTAAGACCAACCTCTCGCGCCTAATCGAACAGGTGGAGAATGGGCAGGAGGTCATCATCACGCGCCACGGCAGGCCTGTCGCGAAGCTGGTGCGCGCGGCGGCGGACCATACCCCCGAGAAGATCGAACGCCGCAAGCAGGCCATCGCCCGCCTCAACGAAATTGCCGACCGACTCAAGATCAATCCGACGCTCGAAGAAATCAAATCCTGGATCAACGAGGGACGTCATTGATCGTCCTTGATGCCTCGATCATGCTGGCTTGGCTGTTCCGAGAGCAGGCTTTGGCGTCGCGCCCGCAAATCGAGATTTCCCTCGCCCAGGAAACGCTGCTTGTACCCGCGCACTGGCCCGCCGAGATAGGCAACGCGCTTGTTGTGAATGTACGGCGCGGCCGCATATCGGAAAACGATCTTAGGAGAATGGTTGAAAGCCTGCAGACCTTTGCTGTTTCGCCGCAGGCGCCGCCTGAGACCGAGCACTTCGAGACATTAGTGAGATTTGCGCAGATGCATCGGCTCACGTTTTACGACGCACTCTACGTTCAGCTTGCGCTCGAAACAGAATCTGTTTTGGCAACACTCGATGAAGACATGCGCAAGACTGCGTCTCAGCTCGGCCTAGAGCTCCTTCCTGCATGAGTATGAGGATAGATACATCCCCTGCTCACGACCTTGCCGCGCGCATACTCTCCGGCGACCGCGCGACGCTGGCGCGCGCCATCACCCTGATCGAAAGCCGGCGGGAGGATCATCGCAAGCAGGCGCATCAACTGGTTCAACAATTGCTGCCGCATACCGGCAAGGCGATCCGGGTCGGCATCACCGGCTCGCCCGGCGTCGGCAAATCGACCACGATCGACGCACTCGGGTCTTTCCTTACCGCCAAGGGCCACAAGGTCGCGGTGCTTGCGGTGGACCCCTCCTCCACCCGCACCGGCGGCTCGATCCTCGGCGACAAGACGCGGATGGCAAAACTATCTGCCGACGACAATGCCTTCATCAGGCCCTCGCCCTCCTCCGGTACGCTTGGCGGTGTGGCTGCAAAAACCCGCGAAACAATGCTGCTCTGCGAGGCCGCGGGCTATGACGTAATCCTGATCGAGACCGTCGGCATCGGCCAGTCGGAGACCACCGTCGCCGGTATGACCGATTTCTTCCTCGTGCTGATGCTGCCGGGCGCCGGTGACGAATTGCAGGGCATCAAGAAGGGCGTGGTCGAACTCGCCGACATGATTGCGGTGAATAAAGCCGACGGGGACAATGTCAGGCGCGCGCAACAGGCTGCCGCCGAGTATCGCGCGGCGCTCCATATCCTGAAGCCGGCAAGCGATGGCTGGTCGCCGCCGGTCGTCACCTATTCGGCGCTGACCGGAGACGGTCTGGCGGCGATCTGGCAAAGCATCTGCAACTACCGGCAATCGGCAGAGTCTGCGGGCGCTTTCGCCGCAAAGCGAAGAGCGCAGCAGGTCACCTGGATGTGGTCAATGTTGGAGGAGCGCCTGCTGGCAAGATTGCGCGCCGATCCCGCGCTGAAGACGCGACTTCCGCAGCTTGAAAAACAGGTGGCGGCGGGGAAATTGTCTCCCGTCCTCGCCGTCGAGGAAATCGCCAACGCGATGGGGCTGTGAATGCCCCCGCCGCGCCGGCTGCGAATCCTCATCACCGGGTTCGGGCCCTTTCCAGGCGCGCCGGACAATCCGACCGGACCACTAGCGCAAACGCTGGCGGACGGGCCGCATCCGCTGGCGGACGGCGGCGTCGTCAAAGCCCATATCTTTTCTACGCGCTATGACGCGGTAGACCGCACGCTGCCGCAACTCCTGGCAGACTTCCAGCCGGACGCGCTTCTCATGTTTGGCCTTGCCATACGGTCTCGCGCGATCCGGATCGAATGCCGGGCGCGCAACACCATATCGGCGACGCCCGACGAAGGCGGTTTCTCGCCTGGTTCCTGCGCCATCGATGAGACCGCCTCGCGCAGCCTCGCGGTCCGCGCACCGGTGGGGCGTCTCCTTGCCGCCTTGCAACGCGATGGATTGCCGGCACGTCTGTCGCGCAATGCGGGCGCGTATCTGTGCAATTACAGCCTGTGGTACGCCACGCGGGCGGCAATGCAGCCGGACGGCCCGCGCATCGCCGCCTTCATTCATGTACCGCCGGTCTCGGCGCGCATGACCGCGGAGCGCCTGCTTGGGGCTGGACATGCGCTTCTACGTGCCACCCTGACGGCTTTGCGTGACAATCAAGACGTCGAACGGACTTGATCCGTCAAAGATGGCGGGCGAAAACAACCCGATGCAATCGTCTCTACAATCCCGCGTCTGGCTTTGTGCGCTCGCGGCAGTAGCGGCCGGTCTCGCCGGAGCGGCCGCCCAGACGCCAGACCAGTTTGACAAGCCCGCCGAGGTCCGGACGATCAAGCCGATGCCGGATCAGGATACGGAAATCCGCTGTACCTCGTTCGCAGACCTGATGATCCGGGAAACGCAGGACGGTCCGGAATCCGAGAACGCAGCCATCGTGAAAAACCCAAAGGAGCCGTGCAGCGCCAAGGCCGCGCCGGGCGAAATCCTGCTGGACACCGCGGGGATGACGCTGGACGGCCGCCGCGGCGGATTTCTTCTATTCTCTGATCTCGACCCGCACGGCGCCACCAATTTCGTGATCGTCGACGCAAGCAACGGCAGGATCGTGTTCCGCGATGCGGCGTTGAGTAATCCGGTGCTGCAGAGCTTGGCGCTGGAGAATGGCACCCTGCGCCTGCGCTACAGGCGCGGCGTCAACGCGCCCTGCTCACTGATGCGCAATGCCAAGTCATGCTGGGCCGAGCTTGTGAAGGACGGGCTGGTGCCGGCCGAGGTGACGATGCCGGCGGCCGATATCTGCGTAGAGTCCTACCGGCGCGACAGCTCGCCACTGGAAAACCCGAGCATCGTGGTCTACGTGAGCGAGGTCACGATCGATGCCGGCGGCAATGTCAAGGTGCTGTCGCGCGGCGACCTGTCATGCGAGCCGATGCCTTGACCGGCATCGCGGTACCAGCATCAACCGCTTAACCCTGCCGCATGATTGTCGGTCCGCTCGGAGCCATCGGTCGCCCATCGGGGTTATGCTGAAGCCACCTCGTGCGGGAGCTTCGACATGACCATCAGCCGACGGATCGTCCTTGCGAGCACCGTAGGTACCGTCGCCAGTGCGGCCGCGCCGGCAGCCGCATCTCCCCTGCTCGGCCTCGACGCGGCCGATCTTGGCATCAAGCCCGACGCGCCGCAGGATCAGAGCCAAGTCCTGCAGCGCGCGATCGATCGCGCCGCACAGGCGCGCAGCATTCTCCTCTTGCCGCCGGGAACCTACCGCACGGCGGATTTGCGCCTGCCGGCCAATGCCAAGATCGCAGGAACGCGCGGCGCGACGCGGCTCGTGCTGTCGCGCGCGGCCTCGCTGTTTGCCGCTGGTGGCAGCGCCAATATCGATCTCACCGGAATAGTTATCGACGGCGCGGGAATGAGGCCGCAGGACGGCCGTGGACTTGTCCATCTCGCTGATGCGCAGGACATCCGCATCATCGACTGCGTCGTCGTCAATGCCGGACGCAATGCCGTCTCGCTTGAAAGGTGTTCCGGGCTGGTAAGCAGTTGCACCATCGAGGATGCCGGCGACGGCGCGCTGTTTGCGATCGACTCCGCCGGGCTTCGTATCGCCGGCAATGTGATCCGCCGATCTGGCAATAACGGCATTCAGGTCTGGCGCTCGGCCGTCGGCAGCGATGGCACCATCGTCACCGACAACCGCATCGAGGACACCCGCGCCGATGCCGGGGGCGACGGGCCGTACGGCAATGCCATCAGTGTCTTCCGTGCCGGCAATGTCATCGTGCGCGGCAACCGAATCGACCGCTGCGCCTTCTCGGCAGTGCGCGGCAATTCAGCCTCCAATATCCAGATCGCGGGCAATGTCTGCACGCGCATGGGCGAGGTCGGCATCTATTCGGAATTCTCGTTCGAGGGCGCGGTCATCACCGGCAACACCGTGGACGGCGCGACTTTGGGCATCTCGGTGACGAATTTCGATGTCGGTGGCCGGCTCGCCGTGGTGCAGGGCAATCTCGTCCGCAATATCACGGCGGGCGTCAGCGAGGATCGCGGCGCTGGAATCGCGATCGCGGCCGACAGTGTAGTCGCCGGCAACGTGGTCGAGGACACCGCCGTTATCGGTATCGCCGTCGGCTACGGGCCCTATCTGCGCGACGTGATCGTCAGCGACAATGTGCTGCGCAAGGTGGGCATCGGCATTGCCGTCAGCGTGGTGCCGGGTTCCGGTTCCGCGCTCATCGCCGACAACCTGATTGCCGAGGCAAGGAACGGCGCGGTGGTCGGGATGGAATGGGAAAAGCCGGTCACCGGCGACATGGCGAAGGACGGCGTGGGCCGCCATGCCCATGTGACGCTGAGCGGGAACCGGGCGCGATGATCCGGCGGCTCACGCCGCCCTTGTCCGGCCGCATCCCTGTCCCTAACTTGAGCCGATGCAATCCCCGCTGCCGAAAAGCCGCGAGCCTGAAAGCAGGTCCTGGCGCAGGATCATCATGCTGACATTTCTCGCCCTTTTTCTCGTGCCGGTCGCGGCGCGCGCCGCCTTGTTCGCTTTCGAAGACCGCCCGAGCGGGTGGCGCAATGCCGACTGGTCGAGCGTCGGCGCGTTGCCGTCCGCGGCCGAACATCCCGAAGCGCGGGTGCTGTTTTTGTCGGGGCGTACCGGCGGCCTCAAGGGTGCGGTGGCGGTTCATAGCTGGGTTGTGTTCAAGCGTCCCGGCGCAAAAAGCTGGACCCGCTACGATGTGGTCGGCTGGGGCAATCCGGTACGGCTGAACGGCTGGGCGCCGGACGGGCGCTGGTACGGCTCGGCGCCGACCGTGGTTGCCGACATCCGGGGCGCGGAGGCGGAAGCCATTATTCCGGCAGTCGAGAAAGCCGTGAAGGATTACCGCTATGCGAATTACGGGGACTACCGCCTGTGGCCCGGCCCGAACAGCAATTCCTTCGTGGCCGCGATCCTTCGCGATATCCCTCAGATCAAGGCGACGCTACCCCCGAACGCGATCGGCCGCGACTTTCGGCCCGGCCCCTTTCTTGGCTGGACCGACAGCCGTACCGGCGTCGAGGCCAATCTTTACGGTTTGCTCGGCGTGAAACTCGGGTGGGTGGAAGGCGTCGAGTTCAATCTCGGCGGCTTCGTCGCCGGGCTCGACATCCGAGACCCGGCTCTCAAGCTTCCCGGATTTGGACGGATCGGCCTGCCCTCCTCCACCGCCAATGCCGCGCTCGCGCCATCAAGGTAAGGTCTGTGTGATTCTGTAGCGCACATCGAGCCATCACGATGTGTGGGGGTCTGGATTCCGGTTTCACTGACGCCGGCCCCAGGCTAAGGGAGCTACGGGGGATCTGTCCGGGGATGCCGACTGCACGCAAACCGCCGCCGGTTTTGTCCATCATCGTGCCAGTGCACAACCATGCGCGCAAAATCGGGCCGATCCTCATGGCACTGCGCCCGTTCCGCGATCGCAATTCCGAAGTTATCGTCGTCGATGGCGGCTCGAATGACGACACCCCGATGCTGGCGAGGCCGCTGGCCGACCAGGTGATCCGTTCACCGTTCGGACTGGCGCGGCAGATGAACGAAGGCGCCAAGGTCGCAAACGGCTTCATCTTCCTGTTTCTGCATCCCGATACCCAGCTGCCGCTCGATGCCGACACCCAGGTGATGTACGGGCGCTCGCGCGACACGTCGGTCTGGGGCCGTTTCGACCGGCGCATTCAGGGCCGGCACATGATGCTGCCGCTGATCGCACGCTTTCTCAACTGGCGTTCGCGCGCGAGCGGCGTCGCAGACTTCGACCAGGCGATCTTCGTTCAGCGCGAAACCTTTTATCGGATCGGCGGCTTCAGCCATCTGCCGGTCCTGGCCGATGTCGAACTGAGCGAGCGGCTGCGCAAGATTTCGCCGCCGATCTGCGTCAGCTCACGTGTCACCGTGCCGGGCGAGCGCTATGACCGCGATGGCATCTGGAAGACGCTGCGCACCAAGACAGCGATGCAGTGGCGCTACCGGATGGGCGCGAAGCCGGAGCAGCTTGCGAGGCGATACGGCTACGAGCGCGTCACGAACGATGCGACGTGACGGCGCAAGTACATTCCTCTTAAAGCCTGATCCGCAACAGGCCTGCAATCTCGCCGACGATGCCGCGTCGGAACAGCAGCACGCAGATCACGAAAATCACGCCCTGAATGATCGTTACCCATTGCCCGAACTCGGCAAGATAATTCTGCATCGCGATGATGACGAAGGCGCCGACCACTGGCCCGAATACGGTGCCCAGTCCGCCGACCAGCGTCATCAGCACCACTTCGCCCGACATCGTCCAATGCACGTCGGTAAGCGAGGCGAGTTGCACCACCAGCGCCTTGGTGGCGCCGGCGGTGCCGGCAAGCGCCGCCGACAGCACGAAAGCCAGCAGCTTGTAGCGGTCGGTCTTGTAGCCGAGCGAAATCGCGCGCGCCTCGTTCTCGCGGATCGCCTTCAGCACCTCGCCGAACGGAGAATGGATGATGCGGTAAATCAGCAGGAAACCGCCGAGGAAGACGGCGGCCACCAGAACATACATCGCCCCGGACGAGCTGACGTCGATCAAACCGAACAGATTACGGCGCGGCACTGCCTGGATGCCGTCCTCGCCGCCCGTGAACGGCGCCTGCACCGCGAAGAAATACATCATCTGCGCCAGCGCCAGCGTGATCATCGCAAAATAGATGCCCTGACGGCGGATCGCGAGCGCGCCGGCAACGAGGCCGAGTCCGGCGCCGGTCAGCGTACCCGCAATGATCGCAAGCTCGGGCGTGAACCCCCATGCCTTGGCGGTGTAGGCTGCGACATAGCTCGCCCAGCCGAAATACAAGGCGTGCCCGAACGATAGCAGGCCGACATAGCCGATCAGCAGATTGAAGGCGCAGGCAAACAGCGCAAAACATAAAATCTTCATCATCAGCAGCGGATAGATGAAGAGCGGCGCGGCGATCACGAATGCGGTGAGGATCAAGAAACCGATGAGCTCGCTGCGCGAGGTTTCGGCAGCCGGTACAACGGGCGCGGTTATGGCTTGGTCGCTCATGTCACGCCGTCCGTCCGAACAGGCCCGCGGGCCGGATAAGCAGCACGATCGCCATGATGACGAAGATCACGGTGTTGGAGGCCTCGGGGAAAAACACCTTGGTCAGACCCTCCACCACGCCGAGGGCGAAGCCGGTAACGATCGCACCCATGATCGAGCCCATGCCACCGATCACCACCACCGCGAAGACGACGATGATGATGTCGGCGCCCATCAGCGGATTGACGCTGTAGATCGGCGCCGCCATCACGCCGGCGAGCGCGGCGAGCCCGACGCCGAAGCCGTAGGTCAGCGTGATCATCAGCGGCACATTGATGCCGAAGGCGCGCACCAGAGCCGGGTTTTCGGTCGCCGCGCGCAGATAGGCGCCGAGCCGGGTGCGCTCGATCACGAACCAGACGGTGAGGCAGACCACGAGCGAGAACACCACCACCCAAGCGCGGTAATTCGGCAGGAACATGAAGCCGAGATTTTGTCCGCCCCGCAGCACGTCCGGCACCTGATAGGGCAGACCGGACGAACCGTATTGCTGGCGGAACAGGCCCTGAATGATCAGCGCAAGCCCGAAAGTGAGCAGCAGGCCGTATAAATGGTCGAGATGATAGAGCCAGCGCAGGAACAGCCGTTCGATGATGATGCCGGTGATGCCGACCAGGATCGGCGCCAGCAGCAGCGCCGCAAAGTAATTGATGCCGAAATATTGCAGCAGGAAATATGCGGCAAAGGCGCCCATCATGTATTGGGCGCCGTGGGTGAAATTGATGATGTTGAGCATTCCGAAGATCACCGCGAGCCCGAGGCTGAGCAGCGCATAGAACGAGCCGTTGATCAGGCCGAGCAGCAGCTGGCCGAACAACGCTTGCGAGGGAATGCCGAAGATTTCGAACATTGTTCGTCGCCCGGAGAGCGTTCCCTCCCCCGCTCAGAGGGAGGGAACGGCACGCTTCATTTCTTCACCAGCGGGCAGTCACCCTCGGCCATCGGGCGGAACGCCTGATCAGCGGGGATGGTGGCGCGGACCTTGTAATAGTCCCATGGTCCCTTGGACTCTTCCGGCTTCTTCACCTCGAACAGATACATCGGGTGAATCTTGCGGCCGTCCTGGCGAACCTCGCCCTTGCCGAACAGCTTGTCGTCGGTCGGCATCTCTTTCATCTTCGCGACCACGGCCGCACCGTCGGCATCGCTCTTCAGCGCTTCCACGGCCTTCAGGTAATGCATGACCGCGGAATAGACGCCGGCATGCACCATTGTCGGATGCACGCCCTTGAATTGCGGCGCGAACTTCTTGGCGAACTCACGATTGTTGTCGTTGAGGTCCCAGTACCAGGCTTCCGTCATGATCAGGCCCTGCGCCGTCTTCAGGCTCAGCGCATGCACGTCGGTGATGAAGGCGAGCAGCGCCGCCAGATTCTGGCCGCCCTGCACGATGCCAAACTCGGACGCCTGCTTGATCGAGTTGATGGTGTCGGCGCCGGCATTGGCCAGGCCAATGATCTTGGCCTTCGAGGTTTGCGCCTGGAGCAGGAACGAGGAAAAGTCCTGACCGGGGAACGGATGACGCACGCGGCCGACCACCTTGCCGCCATTCTTCTCGACGACCGCCGCAGTATCGCGTTCCAGCGCATGGCCGAAGGCATAGTCGGCCGTGAGGAAGTACCAGGTATCGCCGCCGGTCTTGACGATGGCATTGCCGGTGCCGTTGGCGAGCGACCAGGTGTCATAGGTCCAGTGGACGGTGTTCGGCGTACAGGCCTTGCCGGTCAGATCGGAGGTCGCTGCGCCCGAAACCAGGAAGACCTTGTTCTTGTCCTTGACGATCTGGTTGACGGCGAGCGCAACCGAGGAGGTCGGCACGTCAACGATCACGTCGACCTTGTCGACGTCGATCCAGGTGCGCACGATATTGGAGCCGATATCCGGCTTGTTCTGATGGTCGGCGCCGACGATCTCGACCTTCATGCCTTTCGCGGCAGCGCCGAAATCCTCGACCGCCATGCGTGCGGCGATCACCGAGCCCTGTCCCGACAGATCCGAATAGGTGCCGGACATGTCGTTCATCACGCCGATCTTGATGACGCCGTCGGTATATTGCGCCGCGGCCGGGCCGAACCCGATCGCGGCGGCAAAGGCCGCAGCGCCGAGGGCGTATCTGGCTTTCAATCCTGTCATGCATTCCTCCTTGTTATGAGGCGTCGCCTTTATGGACGCCGTTATACGCCGAGATAGTCGTGCAGCTTATCAAGGTTCTGTTCGAGCTCGGAACTGAGCAGTTTGTCTACTACCCGTCCGTGTTCCATCACATAATAGCGGTCCGCGACGGTGGCGGCGAAGCGGAAGTTTTGCTCGACCAGGAGAATGGTAAAGCCCTGCGATTTCAGTGCGCGGATGGTGTTGCCGATCTGCTGGATGATGACAGGGGCAAGACCTTCGGTCGGCTCGTCGAGCAAGAGGAGCCGGGCGCCGGTGCGCAAAATCCGGGCAATGGCCAGCATCTGCTGCTCGCCGCCGGAGAGCTTGGTGCCCTGGCTTGAGCCGAGCCGCTCCTTGAGGTTTGGAAACAGATCGAAGATGCGCTCCAGCGTCAGGCCGCCCGGTTTGACCACCGGCGGCAGCATCAGATTTTCCTCGACCGAAAGGCTCGCGAAAATGCCGCGTTCCTCGGGGCATAGCGCGATGCCTGCGCGCGCGATCTGGTTCGACGGCAGGCCGATCAATTCGCGGCCCTCAAAGCGGACGGCGCCGGTCCGCTTGGCCACCATACCCATGATCGATTTCAGTGTTGTGGTCTTGCCGGCGCCATTGCGTCCGAGCAGCGTGACCACTTCGCCGGGATAAACCTCGAAATTGACGCCATGCAGGATGTGCGATTCGCCGTACCAGGCCTGCAGATTCTCGACGGCGAGCAGTGCAGTGCGCGGGTCAAGCATGGCCGGTCCCCATATAGGCCTCGCGCACCTCGGGGTTTTCGGACACGGTGGCATAGTCACCTTCGGCGAGAATGCGCCCGCGCGTCAGCACCGTAATCTTGTGCGACAGATTTGAGACGACCGACAAATTATGCTCGACCATCAGCGTGGTGCGGTCGGCAGAAACGCGCTTGATGAGAGCAGCGATCCGGTCGATATCCTCATGCCCCATGCCGGCGGTCGGCTCGTCGAGCAGCAGCATTTCCGGATCGAGTGCAAGCGTTGTCGCGATTTCGAGGGCGCGTTTGCGGCCATAGGGCAGTTCAACCGCAGGCACCGCCGCAAACCCGGACAGGCCGACATCCTCGATCAGCCCCAGAGCCCGGTCGTTGAATTCGTTGAGGACCGACCGGGACCGCCAGAAATCGAACGAGCCGCCGCGTTTGCGCTGCAGCGCGACGCGCACGTTTTCCAGCACGGTCAGGTGCGGAAAGACCGCAGAAATCTGGAAGGAGCGCACCACGCCGAGCCGGGCGATATCGGCCGGCTGCATCCCGGTAATATCCTCGCCCTTGTAGAGGATTTGACCGCGGGTCGGGGTCAGGAATTTGGTCAGAAGATTGAAGCAGGTGGTTTTGCCGGCCCCGTTCGGACCGATCAGGGCGTGGATGGTGCCCTGCTCGACCTTTAGATTAACGCCATTGACCGCGACGAATCCGGCGAATTCCTTGGTCAAGTCCCGCGTTTCCAGAATAATACCGCCACTCATGCCTGCGACGCCTGCCCAACGTCCGTCCCAATGCACATGACTGCACGTCTTGCCGAAATGGTAAAGCCCGCCCGCGAAAAATCGCGGACGGGCTTTTTTTCGTTCCGATGGCCGATGACTTACTTGACCTCGACCTTGATGGCGGCCCGGAATACGTCCCGCTTGTCTGCAGGAACCGCCTTGGCATTCTGCGGGGTGGCCGGTTCGCCCTGCTTCTTTGTACCTTCGATGGCGATGGCGCGGGTCGCCTTGCGCTTGGAATCTTCGGCAACCGAGCGGGCGACATTGCCGGTGAAGTTCTTCACCGTAGTCAAAGGCGCCTTGTCGAAGTCATTCCTGATACCATCCACATCCTTGCTTTCGCTGCAGGTGGCGATCACCTGTTCGAAGCCCTTGTCTTGCATCCTGAAGATGAAGGGCGCGTTGGGTCCGGGGAACTGGATTTCCTGACCCGCCTTGACGGCATTGTTCTGCTGGAACTTGTTCGGCAGGAGCACAGTCGCGGTGCCCTTGTCGTCAAGATTGACCAGCGTCAGGAAGCAGCTCCGCTTGGCAACCACGGTAAAGACCGGAGTGTCGCCGACCTTGTACACATCCTTGTCCGACGTCAGCGACAGACCCTCGTTGCTCGCGGGTTTGGCGACCTCCTTGCGGGCGGCGCTGACGCTGGAGCCATTGGCGGCGCCGGCGACCTCGACCTCCTCCATGTCGGTGATGGACTTGGCCAATTCGCGGAAGTTGTTCTCGAACTGATCGCGCGGGATCGCCCCCTGCTGCAGGCGGCGGATCAGCGGCCGGAACCTGCGTTCGGCATCCTCCGCAGCCTCCTCGAAGTCCTCCTTGTTGAAGCCGAATTCGGCCGCAGCAAGGGTGAGGTCGAGATCGTCCTCGTAGCGCTTGGCAAGCGCGGTGATCATCTCGACACCATTCAGCTTGAGGTTGGGATCGAGGCCCGCCCGGTACATGGCGTCCTGGAAGCGCTTCATGTCAGACTCGATGATCTTGTCCATGCGCTCGGTTGGGATGTAGAGCGCCTCGACGGCCTCGCGGGTCTTGCGGTCGAACGACTTGCCCGAGAGCACGACGTCGCGGACTTCGTCTTTGGCCTTGCGCATGCCCTGGTCGTGGCAGCCCATGCAGGACAGGCCGTTCACCACCGCGAGATCCTTGCGCGACAGGTCGCGCACGATCTGGGTCGGCCCCTTGTCGAGCTTCTTGCCGTTGGCTTCGTTCAGGTAATAGCCCTGGAAGCCGTTCGGCAGGCTCCAGATGGTCTCGCCGCCGTCATGTTCGAAGCCGTCCTTGACGAAGCCGTCCTTGCCGCCCGGGCCAAGCGGAAATTCAAAGAAGCTCTGCTTGCCGCGGTTACCGGCGAAGTCATAGGACGTCCAGAAGTAGCCGGCGCGCGAGGGATGGCGTTCGATCATGCGGTTGTTCTGGCTGACGCCGGACTTCTGGAAGCCAGAACGCTGCGCGATGAAGCGCTCGATATTGGCCTTGAGGTCGACGCCTTCCTGCTTGGCAAGCTCCGGGAAGGTATCCGGAATTTTCAGAAGCTTGTCGTATAACGGCGGCTGGGACGCGGCGAACGCGAACCAGTCCGCGCGCACGTAAGGCTTTTTCGTGCCTGTGGTACTGGTGAGGACCGACCGCAAATCGCTATCCGGCTGCAGGTTATAAGGATAGCTTGCAAGGACCGTGTCCCAGTCCTTGGGCTCCCAGCCGAGATCGTCGAGATTGAAGCGGATAATGGTCTCATGGGGGTCGGCGGTTTCCAGCCGCACCACATCGGACGAACGGCTCAGACTGTTGAGCAGCTTCACCGCGCCCTGGCGGAACACCTTCATCGCCTCGTCCTTGGCACAGGCATTCTTCAGATGCGTGAGCGTCAGGTAGCGGGTGCCCTTCTTGCGGTGATTCGGCATCTTGGCGAGATCGGCCGAGATGAAGCCGAGGACATCTTCGTTGGAAACGAAGTTCGACGGTTCGCACTTGCCGCCGGCTTGGGCGATCCAGAGCTCCAGCGCTTTCAGATCCGCTTCGCTGACCGAGGGAAACTCGGTCGCGCCCTCATACTCGGTGTCGTAGGGCATTTCCCGGTCGACGATCTGCTTGAAGAGTTTCGAGCCGAACGGATTGCCCGGGAGGATGTAATTGGGATTGGCGGCAAGCTCCTGGAGATTGAGCACGTTACCGAAATTCTTCGAAGGCCGTTCCCGCACCGTTAGCTTGCCTTCCTGATGACAGCGGGCGCAGTGCTTTTCGAGCACGTCATAGGCCGCTTTTTCCACCGGATCGGCGGGCACCGGCGGGACGGTGGCAGAGGCGGCTCCGGAAAGGGTCAGCGCGATGCCGAAGGCGGCCGCCGCTGCCAAAGCCTGAACCGGCTTATTCACTCTAAGACGACCGCTCATTGTGGGTCTCCCATAACAAGGCGTTGCGACGCGCGGCGCCACTGCGCCGTGTCGGACATTTGTCTGCGTGCCGCAGCGGCGCGTTCAAATGGGTCGAAACCGAATTCGTCAAAGCGATGTGAAATACTGCTCATATTCGGGTAGAAGCCGTGCGCGAGGGCGCCCGCCCTCTCGTTTGTCGATCATAAGCCGAATTCGGGAAAATCCTGCAGATTTTTTGCCGCTGTCCCGGCAAGCCCAGTCAAAATTCGGTTAGGGACTGCTCGCAGTTTCGGCAAAAAAAGACCCGCCCGGCGGGGACATGCCGGACGGGTCATGCGGACCGGTACAGGGTGGAAGGGGCGCGAGCACCGGTCACACGATGGGCGATCCTGCCGGGCGGCAGAAGCGCAATCGCAAGTGTCACGGATTGGTCGCGCTGCGCCCTTCGAAGGTTCAACGGATAGCCCAGCTCGCCCCGCAATCGAAAAGGCGGGCCGTAACTCTCACCGGCCCGCCTGCGGCCACAACCAGTCCCGCACGGCCCGCAAGACGTCAGACAGTTTCGCGACAAGCCAGTCGCGCGGCGTCTCCGTCACAGGCGGCGGGGCGCCGTCGTCATCGCGCGGATTGGCCCGGCGCCATTCGCTCGGGTTCTCGAAGCGGCCCGCCCAGACCCCTCGCTTGCCGGCGCGCGCCTCGGCCTCCACCGCATGATAGGGATTGGTGTCGCCGCGCCGGCTGATCGTCGTGGCATAGCCTGCGCGAACCATCTCCTCGGCAAGGTCGCGCCCGCCGGCCTGACAGACTGCGATATTGCGGCCGAAGCGATCGATGGAAACGATCCGGCACTCGACCGGATCGGTGCCGATGATCCGGCGAAGCTCGGTTCGGGCGCGCGTGCCGCAGGACCAGGAATGGCCTTTTGCATCGACGCATTCCTGATGCAATTCGGGCGCGTCGATGCCGTAGAGCCGGTAGCGTTCTTTGCCGAGCGCAAAAGAGTCACCGTCCGATAGGCGAACCGGTTGCGGTCCCCTTTGCGCAGCAGCGTATCCGGACAGAAGAAAAGCCAACAAGATCGTCAGTAGGGCCTTCAGCAGCATCTGAATGTCTATCGCTGCTGCAGCTACCGGCCGCCGCCCTGCGCCGCACCGCCGGCGATCGCATCGGACCGGCCGCCAAGCGAACGCAGCGCCTCATACGCATCGGCAAGGCCAGCACCGAAATCCTTGTCGCGGCCCGAAGGCCCCAGATCGCGCGCCGTCGACAGCAGCACCCGGCGCACCGAGTCCGGCGACAATCCCGGCTCACGCTCCAGAATGAGCGCGGCGATGCCGCTGACATGCGCCGCGGCAAACGAGGTACCGGTGGTCATGTCATAGTTGCCGCCCGGTGTCGGCAGCAACAGCCGTACGCCCGGCGCTGCGACCGCAACATGGTGACCGCGGTTGGCGCCGCGAAACAGATTGTCCTGCGCGTCGGTCGCGGTCACCGCAATCACGTTGGGATCGGAGGCCGGGAACAGCGGCGGCGATTTCGGTCCCTGGTTGCCTGCCGCGGCAATCAGCACGATGCCGCGTTTGCCTGCGGCGGCGAGCATGCGCGCGAGGATCGGATCGTGCGGACCGGCGAAACTCATATTGATGACGCGGGCACCGTTGCCCGCCGCCCATTCAAGCCCTTTGAGGATGTTGAAGGTCGTCCCCTCGCCGTTCCCGGCCTCCGGATCGAAAGCGCGCACCGCAAGTATCCGCGCGCCCGGCGCGACTCCGGTCAGTTTCGAACGCGCGACGATCGCGCCGGCAATGCTGGTGCCATGGGCATGCGGAGCGCCGTCGCCGCCGACCGGATTGAATATATCCGCGATAGTGCCCTGCAATTCTGGATGACCGGCATCGATACCGGAATCGATCACGGCAACCAAGATGCGCTCGCCGCGCGACAATTCATGAGCGCGCGGCAGCCGCAATTTGTCCACGGCATATTGGATGCCCTCGCCGCTGCGCGATTGCTGCAGCGTGTAGCGATAATTCGGCTGCACCGAGAGGATGGCGCGGTCGGCCTCCAGGCTGCGGATCACCGTTGCGACATTGCGCCCGTCGGGAATGGTCCAGCGGAACATGGTGGTGCCGCTCAGTTCGAAGCTCTGCGATTCCTGGCGGTTCAGACGGTGACGCCGCGCCAGGGCATCGACCTCCTGCTGGCTCGGACGGCCGGACACTTCGATGACGACTTCGTTGGCGACGAAGCGGCGCTCGCCGGCGACCGGCAGCCCGGAGGTTTGCCGCGGCTGCGACGATTGCTGGAGCGGTTCGTCCACGCCCGGCGCGGCGCGCGCTGCGTCGGGGGACGGGTTCGGCCGGGATGGCCTGGCCTGCGACTGCGATTGACCTGGCCTTGCCTGATGGGTGGTCTTGCGCGGCTGCGGATTGGCCGGGGCGCTCTGCATCTTGAAGCTGCGGCCCTGCGACGCATCTCGGTCATAGGTCTGCGCAAAGGCCGGAAGCGAAAAGCCGACGGTCAATCCGGCCACCACCAGTGCTGCCGGCTTGGGAAGGATGCGAAGATTGCGCAATAGCTGCATGACCGAATGCCTCCGCGAGGTCCGTTCGGCGGCGCATCCCATCCAAGGGGTGCGCCGCCGCACCCGCTAGTTGGTCGCGGGAACGGCGAAGCTTACCACCTTGCTGTCGCCGAGCTTTCTCACGATTTCGGCAGCCTGTTCCTTCTGCGCCGGGACGCGCAGCCGGAAAAAGCCGTCCGCCGGACCGCCGACAATGGTCGCCTTGTTGGCGTCCAGAAACGCAGCAATCTCGGCAGCGGTCGCCTGCGGCGCGAAGCGCACCAGCGCCTCGACGCCCTGCGCGGCTGCCGTCGTCACCGCCGGAGCCGACGCCAGGTCGGGGGCGCGGCCGGTGCGCTCGCCGACCAGCGTACCGATCACGCCTGCCTGCAGCAGAAGCGCGATCGCGGCAACACCGCCGGCATAGGCAAGCGTCCTTGGCGACAGGCTTGCCATGAATTCGGTGATGCGCCCCATCAGGTTGAACGAAGCCACAGCCGGCGCACGGGCCGGCTCGGCGTCGATCTTCTCGAACAGCGCCTTCATCGCGCGCTGGGACGGCGCACCGAGCGATTCGTTGCTGGCGATGGTCTCGCCGAGTTCCTCGCGCACCATTTCGAACTGGCGCGCCAGTTCGTTGTCGTTCGCCAGCGCCTGTTCGACGCGCGCGGCGTCACGGCGGCTCAGCGTGCCTGCGGCATACCAGGGCAGCATGAGCTCGATCTCTTCGCGCTCCGGCGCCTTGTTCATTGTCGTGTTCATGGCCAACCTCTTTCGATTCCCGCCGCCCTCAAAGATTCCGCCAATTTCTTGCGCGCATAGAACATGCGCGTCTTGACGGTATTCTCCGGGATGCCGACGATCTGCGCGACTTCTTCCACGGACTTCTCGTGGTAGTAGACCAGATCGATGATCTCCCGATGCTCCGGCGTAAGCGTTTCGATGCACTTGCGCAGGATCACGCTCGTATCCTTCTTCTGCATGGCGGCTTCGGGGGTGTCGGAGACATCCTCGATGGCCTGTGCAGTTTCATCGTCGAGTTCAGCCTCCTTGCGCCCGCGAAGAGCGGAAAGAGCCTTGAACCGCGCGATGGCGAGCAGCCAGGTCGACACCGCGGAGCGGCCCTCGAAGCGTCCGGCTTGCCGCCAGACATCGAGGAAGACCTCGCTGATCAAATCCTCCGCCGTGGACTCGTTACGCACCAGGCGAAGGACGAACCGGTAGACCCGTACATGGTGCCGCGCGAACAGCACCTGCATGGCGAGCCGGTCACCGCCTGCGATCCGCTGGATCAGGACTTCGTCTGATGTTTGCTGCATCGGGACGGCCGGCTCATGGTTTGGTCGCGGCACGGCCGGACCCGGTTCAAATGGATGTGAGCGAATTTTACTGGCGGGGCCGAAAGTTTCCCCTGTTCTTCCTAATGCAGCGGGGGATTATTCCCAATAGGGCAATTTCGCCATTGTTATCAATGGCTTTTCTCAATCCATCGGGTATTGTTTCAGGCCATGAGCGCGCCCGTCACGCTGGAATCGCTAAATTCGCTGCCGCTGCAGGCGTTTTCCGCCGCCGTCGGCGAGGTCTTCGAACATGCAAGCTGGGTCGCGGATGCCGCGTTCGGGCACCGTCCGTTCGCAACCGTTGCTGCGCTGCACGAGGCGATGATGGGCGTGGTGCGATCGAGCCCGGCGGAGCGTCAGCTCGCCTTCATCCGCGCGCACCCGGAACTGGGTTCCAAGGTGAAGCGACAGGACCTCACCGCGGATTCACAGGCCGAACAGGGCTCGCTCGGGCTGGACCGCCTGAGCGATGCGGAATTCAGGACCTTTACCGAGCTGAATGCGGCCTATCGCGAGAAATTCGGCTTTCCATTCATCATCTGCGTGCGGCGGCACACGCGTGACTCGGTGCTGCGGCAATTCGCACGGCGGCTTTCGAACGATGCGGAAACTGAGCGCAAGGCGGCGCTGGACGAAATCGCCTTCATCACCCGTCTTCGCCTGGTCGATCGGGTCGACGGTCCGGGAAAGCCCAAGACGGAGGGGCGGCTGTCCACGCATGTACTTGATAATGTCAGCGGCAAACCCGCCATGGGTGTCGCTGTATCGCTTTACGAAATCGGCAAAAGCGCGCGCGCCTTGCTCAAGGAAACCTCCACCAATGCCGACGGCCGCACCGACGAGCCGCTGATGGCAGGCGCGCCGCTGCGGATCGGGACCTATGAGTTGCACTTTGCGGTGTCGGACTATTTTTCTGCAAAAGGCGTCGCACAAGCCGACCTGCCATTTCTCGATGTGGTACCAATCCGCTTCTCGATTTCGGAGCCGGAGGGGCATTATCACGTCCCGCTCCTGGTCACGCCCTGGGCCTATTCGACCTATCGCGGAAGCTGACATGACCAAAAAGCGGGTATCCAGGCGGCTTCTCACTGCCGCAATCGCCGTGCTTTGCGCGCTTCTTCATCCTGTGGCCGCGCAGGACATACACCCGCCCGCCGATCCCACATGGTCGGTGCCGCAGATCGGCGCCCTGCCCTATGACGCGGACGGCATGCTGATCCGCCGCGGTCATGATCTAGTCACCGCAACATCGGTCCGGATCGGCCCCAATGCCGCCGACGAAGCAAAGCGCTATGCCGGCAACAACCTCTCCTGCTCGAATTGCCACCTGAATGCGGGCACCAAGAAATTCGGGCTGCCGCTCTGGGGGCTTTATGACAATTTCCCGCAATATTCGGCGCGTGCGGGCGCGGTGATCACGATCGAGGATCGCGTCAATTCCTGCATGACGCGCAGCATGAACGGCAAGGCGCTGCCGGACGAGTCCGAGGAGATGCGCGCCTTCGTCGCCTATATCAAATTTCTGTCCACCGGCGCCAAGCGCGGCGAAACGCTTTCCGGTCTGGGCGCCGGCCGGATGCCGCTGTTGAGCGATGCCGCAGACCCGGTCCGCGGCCGTGCGGTTTATGAGCGGGCCTGCGCACAATGCCACATGCCGAACGGCGAAGGCGTGCTGCGCAATCCATCGGTGCCGTCCTTCGGCTATCTCAATCCGCCGCTCTGGGGACCGGACAGTTTCAACGACGGCGCCGGCATGGCGCGGCTCATCACCGCCGCAAACTTCATCCACTTCAACATGCCGAACGGCACGAGCTATGACGAGCCGCGACTGACGCAACGCGATTCCTGGGACGTCGCCGCCTATGTGATCTCGCAGCCTCGGCCCAAACGCGCCGGCCTCGAACAGGACTTTCCAGATCGCCTGCTCAAGCCGGTCGATACGCCCTATGGCCCTTACGCAGACGGCTTCAGCCAGGCCCAGCATCAGTTCGGTCCGTTCGGTCCGATCGAAGCGGCGATCGCCAAACTCAAGGCAGAGAAGAAGAACTGAACTGCCCGAGCCCTTCGCTTTTCATCATCATGAAAGCCGGCGGGGTGGTGAAACACCAGGCGCTGCGCTAGGACAGGCCGCCGCTTGCGCGCACGCGACACCACAAAGACGACCGAGGAAACAATGATCGATCTCTATACATGGACCACCCCGAACGGCCGCAAGGTCTCGATTGCGCTGGAAGAGCTGGCCCTGCCCTACAAGGCGCATCCGATCGATATTTCAAAGGACGAGCAATTCGCTCCCGCCTTCCTGAAGATTTCGCCCAACAACCGCATCCCGGCCATCGTCGATAACGACAATGGCATGTCGCTGTTCGAGAGCGGCGCGATCCTGATCTATCTCGCCGACAAGACCGGCAAGCTGATGCCGAGGGAAGGCGAAGGCCGCTACCGCGTGATCGAATGGCTGATGTGGCAGATGGGCGGCGTCGGCCCGATGCTCGGTCAGGTGCATCACTTCATCAAATACAACAAGGGCAAGTCGGCCTATGCCGAGGAGCGCTATGCGAAAGAGGCGCAGCGCCTCTATGGCGTGCTCGACCGGCGGCTGGAAGGCCGCGACTTCCTTGCCGGCGATTATTCGATCGCTGACATCGCAACCTGGCCCTGGATCTCCCGCTTCGAATGGCAGGAAATCGACCTCAACAACTTCCCGAATGTGAAGCGCTGGTACACCAGCATCGCGCAACGTCCGGCCGTTCAGCGCGGCTACAAGGTCCCCAAGGACGTCGGCGACGTCCCGATGCCGTAAAGATTGCTTACCGGCGGCGCCTGTTGGTTAATCCCTTACAAACAAGCGCCGCTGGAACTGCCAGGGTGCATGAATGGTAATGCTTGATTCAGAACAACGGTGAATTGCAAGCAAGATTTTACGGTTTTCCAAGCCGCGACGCCTATTCCGGACACAATCACAACAAGTCCGGGAGCGGCGGACCTTGTTCTCCTCTTCGCCTCGCATCTGTTTTCGCGGCCTGCTTCTGGTAGCGCTGGCGCTCATTGCGGCTGCCACAATAGCCATCGCCGCAACTCTATGGGCGTTGCGCAATGACGCCATTCAAGATGCGATCAACGACACCAACAACATTGCCACCGTACTCGCCGAGCAAACCGAACGATCGGTTCAGGCGATTGACATCGTGTTGTCGGAGATTTCCGAGCGGCTCGGAGAACAAGCCAGTTTCGTGAGAGCCAGTCGCGCTGACATTCTGAGCAGTCCGACGGTCAAGGCGCTGCTGAGGGAGCGTGACCAGCGCCTACCCCAGACCGAATTCATCTCGTTGCTCGACGCGACCGGCCGCATCGTCAACTCCTCGACCGAGTTGTCTGTCGTCGGCGTCGATCTGTCCGACCGTGAGTATTTCACGTTTGCACGCGATCACGCCGTACCCAAGCTGTATGTAAGCGATTTCCTCGTGAACCGGATCTCCGGCAACGACAATGTTTTCTTTGCGAAAAGGATCAGCGGCCCGGACGGTGCGTTTCTCGGCGTTGTCGTTGCCGGAATAAAGCCGGCATATTTCCGCGACATCTACCAGGCGCTGAAGTCGATGCAGAACCATTCCTTCATGGTCGTGCGGCGCGACGGCGCGGTGCTCGTGCGCTATCCTCACATTACCAATGTCACCGGGCGCCAAATCCCGTCCAATTCGCAATGGCACGGGATCGTGCGCCAGGGCGGCGGGCTCTACCAAACCAGGGGCTCCCTCGACGGGGTGGCGCGGCTGGTCTCGGTCAAACCGTTGAGCGACGCGCCGCTTGTCATCAATGTCGGATCCCCGTTGGTTGAAGCACTCGCTTCCTGGCGATATCGAGCGATGACAATCGGTCTCGGGTCGGCTCTCGCGCTGATCTGCTCGTTGCTACTGATCTATGCGCTTTATCATCAGTTCGCCCAGCTTGCGGCGTCGCAGGCCTCGCTTCGCGAGCGCGAAGCAAAGCTTGCGGAAAAAACCGGCGAACTTCAGGACGCAAATTGCCGCCTCGACACCGCTGTCAACAACATCATCCAGGGTCTGGTGATGTTCAATTCGGCGGGCGAAATGGTCATCTGCAACAATCGCTTCATCGAAATTTACGGGCTGCCTGCGGACCGGGTGCGGCCCGGACTCTCGATCCGCTCGGTGCTTGAGCTCCGAACAAACTCCGGAAGTTTCTTCGAGAACATCGACACCTATATCGACGAACTGATGAGCAGCATGCGGGCCGGCAAGCCGCTGACCAAAATCACGGAAGATGCCGATGGCCGCACATTCTGTGTCACCAATATGCCGACCGCGGGCGGCGGCTGGGTTGCGACGCACGAAGACATCACCGAACGCCGCGCCAACGAGAAAGAGTTGCAGCAAACGCGAAACATGCTGCACGCGGTGGTCGAAAACAGTCCGGAGATGCTCGTTGTCAAGGACGCCCGCAGCGGCAGATTTGTATTCTTGAATCGCGCCGGAGAGGATCTGCTCGGCGTTTCAAGGGAGAATTTCATCGGCAAGACAGTTGACGAAGTTTTCCCCAAAGCCGCAGCAGACATGGCGAAGCAGAGCGACGAGAATGCCCTGCGTAGCGGCCAGTTCGTCGTCGAGGACCGGCGGGTGCAAACCCTTGACGGGCGCGACCGCTTCATCACTTCGAAGCGTTTTGCGATCCGCAACCAGCAGGGCGAGCCGGAGTACATCCTCAATGTCGTCGAGGACGTTACCAAGCGCCTGCGCGGCGAACAGGAACTGCGACGCACCCGCAACATGCTGCGCGCGGTGGTCGAAAACATTCCCGAAATGCTGGTCGTCAAGGACGCCGCGGCCGGCCGCTATGTCTTCGTCAATCGCGCCTGCGAGGACATGTTGGGTCTCGCAAGCCATGAGATGATCGGCAAGACCACCGAGGAAATATTCCCGAAGGAAGAAGCCAAAAAAATCGTGGATCGGGACAATGAGGCGTTGCGGCTGGGACAGCTAAAAATCGATTCGCACCTGACCGTCACGCCCGACGGCCAGCTGCGCGACATCGTCTCCAAGCGGATCGCGATTGGCGGCAAGGATGACTCGCCCGAATATCTCCTGACCGTCATCGAGGACGTCACCGAACGAAAACGCAACGAATCCCGGATTGCCCATCTCGCGCACCATGATCCGCTGACCGACCTTGCCAATCGGGCCGCCTTCAATGCCAAGCTCGCCGAAACGCTGGATCACGCCGCGGCGGCCAATGGCCGGTTCGCGCTGCTTGCGATTGACCTCGACCGCTTCAAGGAGGTCAACGACCTCTATGGGCACGCGGCCGGGGACAAGGTCCTGCTCGAAATTTCGAGGCGGATGAAAGAGGCCGTCGGCACCGGGGCGTTCCTTGCGCGGCTGGGCGGCGATGAGTTCACGGCGATACTGACCGACCACACCACCCCGGAGCATACCGGAGCGCTGGCGCAACGGCTGATCGATGCGGTGTCCGGCGAAATCGACTGCGACGGACGCAAGGTGCGGCTCGGAATGAGCATCGGCGTCGCCATTTATCCGGCGGACGGGACAGATATGGCGGCCTTGCTGCGCAACGCAGACGCGGCGCTGTATCGCGCCAAGGCCGAGGGCCGCAGCGGCGTACGCTTCTTCGAAGCCGAGATGGATCGCATGCTGCATGACCGGCGCGCGCTTCAGGCCGACCTCACGCTCGCGGTCACCCGCAACGAGCTCCAGCTCTATTACCAGCCGCAGGCTCGGGTCTCGGGTCAGATCATCGGTTTCGAGGCGCTGCTGCGCTGGGACCATTTGCGCCGCGGCTTCGTGCCGCCCGACACCTTTATTCCGCTCGCCGAAGAAAGTGGTCTGATCGACCGGATCGGCGAATGGGTGCTGCGCGAGGCCTGCCGAGAGGCAGCGTCGTGGCGAAACCCGTTACAGATCGCAATAAACCTCTCCCCGGTCCAGATGCGTCAGGCCGATCTCGTCCCGATGGTCCATTCGGTGCTGCTCGAATCCGGCCTTTCGCCGGATCGTATGGTGCTCGAGATTACCGAAGGCGCACTGATGGACGACTATTCGCGCGCGGTGTCGATCCTGCGCCGGCTTAAGGCGCTTGGCGTGCGCATCGCCATGGACGATTTTGGCACCGGCTATTCGTCGTTGTCTTATCTGCAGTCGTTTCCGTTCGACAAGATCAAGATTGACCAGACCTTCATCGCCAATCTCGAGCGCAACACCCATTCCGGCGCGATCGTGCGCTCGGTGCTGGGCTTGGGCCGCAGCCTGAACCTGACCACGGTCGCGGAAGGGGTCGAGACCCAGACCCAGCTCGCAATCCTGCGCGGCGAAGGATGCGACGAGATGCAGGGCTATCTGATCGGGCGGCCACAACCCATCGCCGAATATGCCGAGATCGTTGGTGCACCATCGCACAAGCGGCGCACAACCGTTGCCAGCTGATCTGCGACGCCGGTTCCGCGACCGTTATAAGACCTTTTCAGGGCCGCAGCATTTCCACAAAACCGTCCGGTTTTGAAAGCACCACGCAAGCTTCATCGGGGGACATCCGCGGGGACGTCTCAGACCACAATTGGATCGCTTCGCGCGGCCGGCTGCCGTTTGCCTGCGCGGCAGGGAGATTTTGTGCGCATGAAGCTTGCGCTCACGATGGTCGGCGCCTTCTTGGTCGCCAGCACCACAAAATTCGGCTCGGAAGCGGTTCATCTGGACCATTGGCGGGCCGAAGCAAAACCGGCCTTCACGCAAACCGATATTGCCGGCCTCAATTTTGCGGAAGACCAGCCGATAAAGGTCGCGCTGAACCCGGTACCAAGCGCGGAAATCCAAGCCAGCCTTGCTGCGCTGCGCGCGCCGGAAGGCCCGCCGCTGCCGCCGCCCGATGTGCCGCTGGAATCGGTCTGCTACGGCATCGCCTACGCGGCCGAAATTCATGGTATTCCGGCCGGCTTTTTCGCGCGCCTGATCTGGCAGGAGAGCCGGTTTCAGCAGCGCGCCGTCAGCCCCGCCGGGGCCCAGGGCGTGGCGCAATTCATGCCGGCCGTGGCGGCGGAGCGGGGCCTTCGCAATCCGTTCGACGCACTCGCCGCTCTGCCGCAATCGGCCCGCTTTCTGCGCGAGCATCTCGACACATTCGGCAATCTCGGCCTTGCCGCAGCCGCGTATAATGGCGGCGCACGTCGGGTGACGGACTGGCTGGCGCGCCGCGGCAGCCTGCCTCAGGAAACGCGCGACTACGTGAAGATCATTACCGGCCACGACGCCGAACGCTGGACCGAGGAAAACCACATCGAGCTGCCGGTGCACCTGCCCTCGCGCGCGCCCTGCGAGGGCATCGCCGACCTGTCGCGCGACGCCGAGCCGGCCAAGGTCGCGGTGCAACTTGAGCCGCAGGTGGCCAAAATCGTCGAGACCGCGCGCATCGCGGCCGCCAAGGCAGAGGCGGCGGCAAAGGCGCGGCTCGCCGCGGCCAAAGCCAAGCGCGACAGGCAGGTCGCCAAGGGAGGCGGTCTCAAGACCAAACCGGTCCAGACCGCCGCACGGCCGGCAGCGACCAAGACCGCGTCCAAGCCTGCACTTCCTGCAAAGATTGCCGAGCGTGCGCCGACCGACCGGTCGGCAAAGGCAGCCAAGACCAGGCTCGCCGAAACCAGCGCCGCCAAGCGCTAAGGCCGCGGAGCCGACGCCGCCAGTTGCATATTCCAGCCCGCTCCTTTCCTCGGAGCATGATGTCGTCCGAAAACCGCTTCGCACTTTTCGCCATCATGCTCTAGAACAGGGCGTTTTGGGATTTCATCATGGCGTTCGACACCATCATCCGCGGCGGCACCATTGCTACCGCCTCCGACACCTTCTCCTGCGATATCGGTATCAAGGACGGCCGCATCGCCGCGCTCGGCGCCGATCTCGGCGCGGCGAACGAGATCGTTGACGCCACAGGCAAGCTCGTTTTGCCGGGCGGCATCGACAGCCACGTCCATATCTCGCAGCCCTCCGGCCCCGGCATCGTGATGGCCGACGATTTTGAATCGGCAACCCGCTCGGCGGCGTTCGGCGGCAACACCATGGTGCTGCCCTTCGCCATGCAGCAGAAGGGCCAGTCGCTGCGCGAGGTGGTCACCGAATATCACAGGAAGGCCGACGGCCAGTGCTACATCGATGTCTCGTTCCATCTCATCATCGCGGATGCGACCGATGCGGTGCTCGGCCAGGAGCTGCCGGCGCTCGTGCATGACGGCTATACCTCCTTCAAGGTGTTCATGACCTATGAGGGGCTGGCGCTTTCCGACATCGAGATGCTGAACGTCATGAGCGTGGCGCGCGATACCGGCGCGCTCGTCATGATTCACGCCGAGAATTACGACGCGATCCGCTTCCTGACCGATCGCCTGGAACGCGCTGGCAAGACCGAGCCGCATCATCACGCGACCTCGCGGCCCATCCCGGTCGAGCGCGAGGCGACGTATCGCGCAATCTCGCTCGCCGAACTGATCGACGTTCCGATCATGATCGTCCATGTTTCGAACGGCGAGGCGATGGAGGAGATCCGCCGAGCTCAGCAGCGCGGGCTGAAGGTCTATGGCGAAACCTGCCCGCAATATCTGGTGCTGACGGCGAAGGACATGGAAGGCCTCAATATGGAGGGGGCAAAATATGTCTGCTCGCCGCCGCCGCGCGACGAGGCCAGCCAGCAGGCCTGCTGGCAGGGATTGCAGCAGGGCGTGTTCTCGCTTTTCTCATCGGATCACTGCCCCTTCCGCTACGACGACCCCAAGGGCAAGCTCACGCCGAAGGGGCGCACCTCCTTCCGCTGGGTGCCGAACGGCATTCCGGGCGTCGAGACGCGGCTGCCGATTCTGTTCTCGGAAGGCGTCGGCAAGGGCCGGATTTCATTGAACGAGTTCGTGGCGCTGACCGCGACCAATCACGCCAAGACCTACGGTCTCTACCCGAAGAAAGGCACAATCGCGATCGGCACAGACGCCGACATCGCGATCTGGGACCCGGACCGCGAGGAGACGATCTCGCAGTCGCTGATGCATGGCGGCTCGGACTACACGCCTTACGAGGGCATAAAGGTGAAGGGCTGGCCGGTCTCGACCATGGTGCGCGGCAAGTTCGTGGTGCGCGACGGCCAGCTTGTTGGCACGCTTGGTGCAGGCGCTTATGTGACGCGGACCAAATCGGACTATGCGAAGCCGCGCGGTGCCGTACAATGAGTCCAGCCCGTCATGCCCGGCCTTGTGCCGGGCATCCACGTCTTCCCTGGTGTGGCAAAGGCGTGGATGGCCGGGACGAGCCCGGCCATGACGAACGGATAGAAATTCGATGACCACCCTGTTCTCCGACCTCAATCCTCCGCCCCGTCTGCTGATGGGCCCCGGTCCCGTCGGCGTCGATCCGCGCGTCCTGCGCGCCATGTCGATGCCGATGCTCGGGCAATTCGATCCGGCTTTCACCGCCTATATGAATGAGACGATGGAGCTGATCCGTCAGCTCTACCGGACCAAGAACAAATGGTCGCTCCTGATCGACGGCACCGCCCGCGCGGGCGTCGAGGCGATTCTCGTCTCGATCATCTCGCCGGGCGACAAGGTGCTGGTACCGTCGTTCGGACGGTTCGGCTTTCTGCTTGCCGAGATATCGAAGCGGTGCGGCGGCGACGTCGTCACCATCGAGCGCGACTGGGGTACGGTCTTCACACCGGACGAAATCGAAGCAGCGATCAAGCAGCACAAGCCGCGCGTGCTTGCGGTGGTGCATGGCGACACCTCGACCACCATGGCGCAGCCGCTCGATCAGATCGGCGCGATCTGCCGCAAGCACGACGTGCTGCTTTATACCGACGCCACCGCTTCGCTCGGCGGCATGAATGTTGCGATCGATGCCTGGCAGGTCGATGCGGCGTCGTCCGGGCTGCAGAAGTGTTTGTCGGGCCCGCCCGGCTCCTCGCCGATCACCCTCAACGAACGCATCGTCGAGGTGGTGAAGCGCAGGCGCCATGTCGAGGGCGGCATCCGGCCGGCCGATTTCGTCGATGGCGACGGCCCGGTGATCCAGTCGAATTATTTCGATCTCGGCATGATCATGGATTACTGGAGCGAGATGCGGCTCAACCATCACACCGAGGCGACCTCGATGCTCTATGCCGCGCGCGAAGCCATTCGCATTGTGCTGGCGGAAGGCCTTGGTGAATGCTTCGCTCGCCACAAGCTCGCGAGCGACGCGATCACCGCTGGACTCACCGAAGTGGGGTTGAAACTGTTCGGCGATCAGACCAACAAGATGCCGAACGTTACCGGCGTCTACATCCCCGACGGCGTCAATGGCGACGCGGTGCGCTCGATGATGCTGAACGATTTCGGCATCGAAATCGGCACCTCGTTCGGGCCACTGCACGGCAGGATCTGGCGCATCGGCACCATGGGCTATGTCTGCCGTAAGGAAAACGTGCTGACCTGCCTTGCCGCGCTTGAAGTCTGCCTGCGACAGGCGGGCTTCCGCGCCGGCTCGGGTACTGACGCGGCCCTTGCGGTCTATCGCGCAGCGGAGATGCCCGCGCAAAAGGCCAAGGCGTCATAGCCGTATTGGCGGTGCGGTGATCGCCATGCCGTGACGCAAGAGCGCCAGCTTCTGGCTTAAAAAAAAACGGCCCCACCGCATCTGACAGGACCGTTTAAGGATTCGACGAACGGGGCCGAGCCAATATCGGTCCGGCGCGCCGTCTGATTAGAGGTTGCTTGTTACAGTGCGGTGACTCGTTTCCGTGGCTGTGGATAAGTCCCGGGCTGTGGGCCGTCCCGCAAGCGACCGCAATTCAGCGCCTGAGCCGTTCAAGCTCCGGAAAGGGCTGCCAATTCGTCTTTTCGCATTGCTCCTTGCGCGCCGGTACCAGGGTATCGAGCCGGCCCGCCAGGAACGCAACCAGGACTTCGCGGCTGCCCTGATACCTTCCGGTGGAATCCTTTGCATCGAAGCGCACGCAGACCATGTAGCGCTGGTGCGCCGGCGTGACCTGCTCGGTCGACAGCCGCGGAGTCGCCGGAATGGTGCGCAATTCGGGCTCGCCGATATAGGCACCCCGCACCCCGGTCGGATCGTTCAGATAGGTGCGCAGATAGGCGAGAATATCGCCCTTGTAATCGACCGGCGGTAAATTGGGCTCCGTTGTGACCACGGAGCCGGGATCGCGCGAGCAGCCGCTCGCAAGCGCCGCCAGCGACAGCGCCATCAGGGCGGCTGTCAGCGTGCCGCGGCTGCGTCCTGAATTGTGCGCCATATCCGCTCCGGCGTGGCCGGCATGTCGATATGTTCGACACCGAAACCCGACAGGGCATCGACGATTGCGTTGATGGCTGCCGCCAGCGCGCCGACCGTGCCCGCCTCGCCCGCGCCCTTGACGCCGAGCGGGTTCATCGGGGTCAGCACCTCGTTCGCCTTGCAGACGAACGACGGGAAATGCGCGGCGCGCGGCATCGCGTAATCCATGAACGAACCGGTCAGCAGCTGGCCATCCTCGTCATAGGCAATGTTTTCGAACAGGATCTGGCCGACGCCCTGCACCACGCCGCCATGCACCTGGCCCTTGACCAGCAGCGGATTGACCACACGGCCGACATCGTCGACCACGACATAATTCACTATCCGGCATGTGCCGGTATCCGGATCGATCTCCACCTCGCAGACATGGCAGCCGTTCGGGAAGGTTGCGGCCTTGGGCGCCGCAATGGTCTTCTCCGAAAAGCCGAAGGTGCCGCCAAGGCTCGGATCGCGCATCGTGTAGGAGAGTTTCGCCACGTCCTTGATGCCGATGCGCCGGTCGGTACCGGCGATGGCGAATTGTCCGGCCTCGAACACAATATCGCCGGCATCGGCCTCGAAATGCGCGGCGGCAATCTTCTTGCCGCGCTCGATCAGCCGGTCGGCGGAAATGCGCAGCGAATTGCTTCCGGTGATCACAGAACGGCTGCCGAAGGTGCCGGTGCCGAACTCCACGACGTCGGTGTCGCCGTAGCGCACCCGCACGTCGCCGATCTCGAGCCCGAGGAAGTCCGCCACGATCTGCGCGAAGGTGATCTCGTGGCCCTGCCCGTGCGAATGCGTGCCCATCGAGACGGTGACGCCGCCGGTCTGATCGAACTTGATCTCCGCGCTTTCCGGCATCGGCGCAGGCGCAGGCCCTGCCGAAATCTCGATGGCATTGGCAAGCCCGATCCCGCGCAGCTTGCCGCGCTTCTTCGCCTCCTTGCGTCGCTCGCCGAAGCCTTTCCAGTCGGCAAGTTCGAGCGCATCGTCCATGTTGCGCTCGAATTCGCCGGAATCGTAGGTGAACACAAATTTCGTATTATAGGGCATCTGATCCGGCGCAATCAGGTTGCGGCGGCGCAGTTCCACCGGATCGAAGCCGCATTGCCGCGCGGCCACGTCAATCACGCGCTCGATGGCATAGGTGGCTTCCGGCCGCCCGGCGCCACGATAAGGCGCGGTCGGCGGCGTGTTGGAGAATACGCCGGTGACGCGGGTATGGATATGCGGGGTGCGATAGACACCCGCGAGCCCGCCGACATTATTGGTGGGAACATGCAGCCCCATCGGCGAGATATAGGCGCCGATATTGGCCGTGGTCTCGACTTTCAGCGCCAGGAAATTGCCGTTCTCGTCGAGGCCGAGAGTCGTGGTGGCATAGACGTCGCGGGCGTGAAAATCGGAAAGGAAGCTTTCGCCGCGTTCGGCCGCCCACAGCACTTGGCGTCCGGTCAACTTCGCGCCGACCAGCGTCAGAACATATTCCGGGAACGCGGCTTCCTTCAGACCGAAGCCACCGCCGACATCGGGCGAGACCACGCGCACGCGGTTGCCGGAGATGCGGAAAATGTCGTTGGCGAGGCTCTCGCGCACCGCATGCGGGTTCTGCAAGCCGCAATGCAGCGTGTAGGATTCCGCAACCGGATCGTATTGGCCGAGCGCGGTGCGCGGCTCCATCGTCACTGCGGTAATGCGGTTGATCGGATAGGTGATGCTGACCTTGTGCTTTGCACCCGCGAGCGCCTGCTCGACCGCATCGCGGTTGCCCACATCGAATACGAAACAGACATTGCGCGGCGCCTGCGGCCAGAGTTCCGCCGCGCCCTCATCGGCTGCGATACGCGTCTCGATGACCGCGGGCAGCGCCTCCCATTCGATCTCGATCGCCTCGGCGGCGTCCTTGGCCTGATCAAGTGTCTCGGCGAATACGGCGGCGACCGGATCGCCGACATAGAGCGCGCGTTCCCGCGACAGGATGCGGTAAGGCGGCTCGAAATTCGGTTTGCCGTCCGGGCTCTGGCGCTTGACCTTGGATTGGATCGAACCGAGTGCGGTCATTTCCGGGTGCTCGCCGGTCAGGATCAGATGCACGCCCGGCATTTTTTCCGCCGCCGCGGTGCCGATTTTCACAATGCGGGCGGCGGCATAGGGTGAGCGGACCACGAACAGGCGCAACGAATCGCGCGGGGCCAGATCGGCGGTGTAGCGGCCAAGGCCCCGCACCAGGCGGAAATCCTCGGTGCGCGGCAGCGATTTACCAATGAAACGGTAGGTCATTTCAGCTTTCGAAAGAGGGTGACAGTCCGGCGACAGTCTTAGCCGCTTCCCGAGCGCAAGTCATCGCATCAGGGCAGCGCACCCCTCATGCGTTCATGCCGCCGTCCGTCATATACACGCTGCCCGTGCAGAAGCTCGACGCATCGGAGGCCAGGAACAAGGCGGTTTCCGCGATCTCCTGCGGCCTCGCATGGCGGCCCAGCGGGATCATGCCGTTGATCATGGCGGTGGCGTCGGTGCCGATGGCGTTCGATATCCGCTTTTCGATATCGTCCTGGAAGGAATTGTCGACCGGGCCCGGCGCCAGCACGTTGCATCGGATGCGCCGCGCCGCCGCCTCCTTCGCCACCACCTTCATCAGTCCGATCACCGCATGTTTGGAAGTGGCGTAGCCGACGATTGCCGGGGCCGAGTTCACCCCCATGATCGACGAGGTGATGATGATCGAGCCGCCGTCATTCATCAGCGGCAGACCGTATTTGCAGGCGAGGAACGAGGCGCGTACATTGACCGCCATCACGCGGTCGAACAGATCGTCCGGATAATCGGTGATGGGAGCGATCGCGCCGCTCATGCCGGCATTGGAGAAGACCACGTCGATCTTGCCGAAGCGCGACACGGTAGCGTCGAGATAATTCTTTGTGGCGTGGGCATCTGCAACATCGGCAGCGAAGGTATCGACCCGGTCCGGGTCATCGAAGCCCTTTGCGGCCTTGGCGAGTTGCGCGGGATCGCGATCGACCAGCATCACCTTGGCGCCTCCGGCTGCGAACAGCTTCGCGCTCGCAAGCCCGATGCTGCCGGCGCCGCCGGTAACCACGCAGACCTTGTCCTTCATTGTTGGCATGGCGTTTCCTCCGCTCTGTTTCGTCATGCCCGGCCTTGCAGCACGCTTGCGCAGACTGCGTAAACTTGTCTGCGCGGGCATCCACGTTATTCTTGACGCGAAATCGTGGATGGCGGGACAGGCCCGGCCACGACGGGGTGCGTTTATTATGTGTCGTTCATGATGTCTTGCAGCACGTCCCGCAACTCCTCCGGGCAGGTGATATGCGGATTGTGGCTCGCATCCATTTCGGTGTACCGCCAGCCCTCCGCCCTCGCGCGGTCCGCAAACTGGCGGAACACATCCTGTGGCGGAATGCGCCTGCAATAGATATAGCCCGCGACCGGCAGCGGCCGGCCGGACAACGCAATCTTCTGCTCGAAGCACTTGATCGGCTGGGTCAACCGTCGCGGCGCGGCCCATTCCACATAATCCGGCGGCGTATCCGGCGGCATCGGGTTGGACGGCACCCGCCAGCCGTCGCCCGCAGCTGCGGCCGCACGCATATTCGCTGCGGTTTCCGGACCCACCAGATCGAACAGGCTCTGGCCATTCTTGGGTGCGAACGCATCGAGATAGATCAGCTTGGCGACCCGTCCATCCGCGCGGTCGGTGACGCCGGTCGCGACCATGCCGCCATAGCTGTGGCCGATAAGCACGACATCGCGCAGATCCTCGTATTGCAGGACACCCAGCACGTCGGCGATATGGGTGTCGAGATCGATCCCGGGCGACGCAAGATGCCCCCGCTCGCCCAGCCCGGTATAGCTCGGCGTAAAAATATCGTGGCCCGCTTCCCGCAGCAGCGGCCGCATTTTTTGCCAAGCCCAGGCGGATGACCAGGCGCCATGTGCAACGACGATTGTGGCCACGTTTCCCCCGAATGTTCCCCCGAATGTTATGCCGCCTTCCGCTCACCGGAAATGCGCGGCGATTGTGATCAGCCAAGGCGAAATTGCAACAGCACGATTGCGATACGTGCGGTTGCCACGTCCCGGACGCCGCGCTAACCAAACAAAAAAACATCGAGGAAGCGCTCCAGCTATGGCTCCCCGCACCCGCCCACCGTTCCGAGCCGATCACGTCGGCAGCCTGTTGCGCCCGCCCGCCCTGTTGCAAGCCCGCGAGGCGCGCGCCCGCAACGCGATCACCGCACATGAATTGCGGAGCATCGAGGACGAGGCGATCCGAGAGGTGGTGCGCCGGCAGGAAGACATTGGCCTGCAGGCGGTCACCGACGGCGAGTTTCGCCGCATCGACTGGTTCATGGACTTCAAATATTCGATCGGCGGCATCGAGAAGCTGACCGAAAAGGTCAAGGTCCCGTTCCGCTCGGCGACCGGCGGCACCGATTTCGAATTCGTGGCGTACCGCGTCGGCGAGCGCATGTCTCTCGACGACACGATCTTCGCCGAGGATTTCGCCTTCCTGAAATCGGTCACCACGAAGGCGACCCCGAAACTCACCATCCCCTCACCGTCGATGATGCATTATCCGGCAGGACGCGGTGTCGACCGCGATGTCTATCCGGACTGGGAAATGTTCTACGCCGATCTTGCGGCGATCTACCGCCAGCAGATCGAGGGCCTGGCCACCCTCGGCTGCACCTATTTGCAGCTCGACGATACTTCACTCTCCTTCCTGAACGATCCGGCGCGCCGCGCCATGCTCGGCGAAGGCGCCGAGACCCAGCATCTGCGCTACATCAAGCTGTTCAACGATGCGGTCGCCGAGCGGCCCTCCGACATGGCGATCTGCACCCATACCTGCCGCGGCAATTACAAGTCCGCGTGGATGGCGGAAGGCAGCTACGACCATGTCGCCGAAGCCCTGTTCAGCGAACTCGATGTCGACGGCTTCTTCCTCGAATATGACGACGAGCGCTCCGGCGGCTTCGAGCCGTTGCGCTTTCTGCCCAAGGACAAGATGGTGGTGCTCGGCCTCGTCACCACCAAGTCCGGCAAGCTCGAAAGCAAGGACGATCTGAAACGGCGGATCGAAGAAGCGGCGAAATTCGCGCCGCTCGAACAGCTCTGCCTGTCGCCGCAATGCGGCTTCGCCTCCACCGCGGAGGGCAACCTGCTGACGGTCGACGAGCAATTCGCAAAGCTGAGACTTGTGGTCGAGACGGCGCGCGAGGTGTGGGGGTCGCTATGAGCGAGCGTTTCGAAGGTGTCGTGGTCGCAGGCGCAGGGCCGGTCGGCCTCGTCACGGCGCTGAAAATCGCCCGCGCCGGCATTCCGGTGCAGGTGCTCGACTGCGAGCCCGACATTGTCCCCTGGCCGCGCGCCGTGGTTTACCACGCGCCCACGGTGGAAATGCTCGACCGGCTCGGCCTTCTGGACGAACTCAAGGTCGCCGGCATCCTCAAACAGGACTATCAGTTCCGCACCGTGGATGGCGGCATTCTCGCGGCGCCACATATGTCGGTGCTGACGCCGCAAGACACCGCCTATCCGTTCAACCTGCACATGCCGCAACACGAGCTGGCGCGCGCGATCCTGCGGCGCTTTCTCGCCATTCCCGGCGCCGTGGTGCACTGGAATACGCGGGTGACCACGGTCGCGCAGGATGGCGATTCTGTCACCGTCACGGTGGATCAAGGCGGCGAGAACCGGGTGATCCGCTGCGACTGGCTGGTCGGAGCCGACGGCGGCAGCAGCACGGTGCGCCGCGCGGTGGGGATGAGCTTCGACGGCTATACGCATCCGGAGCGGCTGGTCTCGACCAACCTCGTCTACGACTTCGAAGCGCGCGGTTTTGCCAGAGCCAATTTCATCATCGATCCGAAATACTGGGCGGTGGTGGTCAAGATCGACCGGCACGGGCTGTGGCGCATCACCTATGGCGAGGATGCGAGCCTCCCGGAGGAGACGGTGAAAGACCGCATCGCGGATCATTACCGCGCGATCCTGCCCGACAGCGACCCCTATGAACTCCAAGCCTTCGCGCCGTTCCGCGTTCATGAGCGATGCGCCCCGAGCTTTCGGGCGGGCCGGGTGCTGCTGGCCGGTGACGCCGCCCATGTCTGCAATCCCTATGGCGGCCTTGGGCTCACCTCGGGACTGCTCGATGCCGACCTTTTGGGCGATGCCCTTCCCGCGGTCATCCTGCGCGAGGCCGATGACGATCTCCTCGACCGCTACGCGGCGGAGCGCCGCAGGGTCTTTCTGGAAGTGACCGGTCCGACCGCTGCCGAGAACAAGCGCCGGCTGAAGGAGACCGACCCGGAAAAGAAGAAAGCTGACAATGAACGCTTCCACCGGCTGCACAATGACCCGCAATTCCAGCGCGAAGCACTGACTTTTACTTACAAGCTGCTGAGCCGGCCGATCGGTCTGCCCGAAAACATGGCGCGCTGAGCCGTACCGCCTTTTCCCGCAACCGCGCAGCGCGATCCCGCCCAGGCGCAGCGATCCCGCCCAAGACGACGGCAGACCTCCAGGTTGGGCGCACCGGCGGCGTCAACTTGCCAACACTTCATGCAGGAAGCCGATTGAATTGTTGGACATCAAACTATAGCCTGCGGCCCAAGACCGAAATCAAGTCGGCTTAAAAGGGAGGAGTTCGATGACATCGCCTCGTTCATTGACGTTTGCGACCGCGGCACTCGCGGCCGGACTGATTGCGGCGCAACCCGCCGCTTCGCAGGAATTCGTATTCGGAAGCTGGACCCCGGCGCGGGAGTATCAGAACGCCAAGCTGATGCCGGTCATGTTCAAGAATATTTCGGACAAGACCGGCGGCAAGATCAAATGGACGCTGGTGCCGGGCGGCCAGCTGGTCGACGGCAAGACCACCTTCACCGGCGTCAAGGACGGCCTGATCCAGGCCGGTCTCGCGATCCCGACCTATGTGCCGAATACCGTGCCGGCCATGTTCATGATCTATTCGACGGTGGTGCTCGGTCATAACGACGTGGTCGCGGCGTCGGGCGCGGCGCTCGAGACCATGTATTTCAACTGCCCCGAATGTCTCGAAGAGATCAAGAAGCTGAACGCCATCGCGCTCGGCGGCTGGACCTCGTCGGCCTATCTGCTCAACTGCACCACGCCGGTGAAGTCGCTCGCCGATCTGAAGGGCAAGCGCATCCGCGCCACCGGCGGCAACGCCGAAATGTTCAAGATGCAGGGCGCGGTGCCGGTCGGCGCGACGCTGGTCGAGGCAGTCAGCCTCCTGCAGCGCGGCGGTCTCGATTGCCAGCACGGCATCGCCGACTGGATGCGCACCTTTGGCTATGCCGATTTCGCGAAATATGTCGTCGACATGCCGCTGGGCCTGACCGGCCCCGCGCTCGGCTTCTTCATGAATCGCGACGCTTGGAACAAGCTCACGCCCGAGCAGAAGAAAATCCACCTCGACGAAGCGGTGCGGCTCAGCGCCGAGATGGCGATCGGCAACTTCATCGTCGCCAACGAGGAAGGGCTGAACACCGTCGTCAAGGACAAGGGCGTCCAGGTTATCAAGCCGGATCCCGATTTCGAGCGCGTCGTCACCGACTATCAGAAGGTGCAGCGCGAGAAAAACGTCGAGGTCGGCAAGAGCTTCGGCCTGAAGGATCCCGGCGCCATCATCGATGCCTATGAGAAGAATATCGAGAAGTGGCGAAAGCTGTCGCCGGAGATCGGCCGCGACGTCAACAAATACATCGAGGCGTTGAACCGCGAGATCTTCTCCAAGCTCGACGTCAACAAGATGTAGTCGTCATTGCCGGGCTGCCGCATGACGCGGCGGCCCGGCAATTGATTCAATTCGCAAAGGTCCGCAGGCAAAGTCTGGCGCAGCGATACCGTTCCTCGCACCCACTTGCCCGCGGGTACCCAACCAAGAAGCAAGCCCGCAACCGTGATCGAACGCCTGCTCAGATGGCTCGAATGGCCGATCCAGCTTTTCCTCTGGGTCGCGTTGATCGCCGGCTTCCTGATGATGCTGCATGTCTCGGCCGACGTCAGCGGCCGCTACTTTTTCGGCAGACCGATCGAGGGCACGACCGAGATCGTGTCGGCCTATTACATGGTGATCGTCGCCTACCTGCCCTGGGCGTATCTGGCGAAAAACGACACCCATATCCGGGTCGACATCTTCACGCGGCTGATGCCGCATGGCTTCGCCTATTGGCTCGACATCGCGGTAAAGATCGTCGTGGCGCTGTATCTCTACATCTTCATCTATCAGACCGGCTCGCAGGCGATAAACCAGACCCGCATTTTTGAAGTCTGGCAGGCCGGCACCACCTTCATTCCGGTATGGCCAAGCCGCTGGCTGCCGCCGATCGCGGCAGGGCTGATGCTGATCTATCTCGTCCTGAAAATCCTCGACGACATCCTCAAGGGACCGCGAGCGCAGCCTGCGCCGCCTTTGGAGGAAGCCGCGTGACGACTCTGCAGGTCGCGGGAACCAGCATCGTCATGATGCTGGTGCTAATCGGACTGCGTGTGCCGATCGGCGTCGCCATGGGCGGGGTCGCCTTTCTCGGGCTCTGGTATCTGCGCAATTTCAACGTCGCGCTGAGCGTCTTGCGCGATACGCCGTTCGTGTTCGCCGCCAACTGGGACCTGTCGGCGATCCCGATGTTCCTGTTGATGGGCGCGATCGCCGCCAATTGCGGGATCGGCGCCGCTTTGTTCCGCGCCGCCTATGCCTGGTTCGGCAGCCTGCCCGGTGGCCTTGCGGTTGCGACGAACTGGGCGTGCGCCGGCTTCGGTGCAGCCTCCGGATCGAGCATCGCCGCCGCTGCGGTGATGGCGCGGCTCGCCGTGCCGGAAATGATCAAGAACAAGTACGACCGGGCACTGGCGACCGGCGTCTGCGCCTCGGGCGGCACGCTCGACGCACTGATTCCGCCATCGATCCTGTTCGTGGTCTATGGCGTATTCGCAGAAGTCTCGATCGCCAAGCTCCTGCTTGCCGGCATCGTTCCGGGATTGCTGACGGCGGGCGTCTATATGGCCATGATCGTCATCCGGTGCTGGCTCAATCCCAAACTCGGACCGCCGGTAAAATTCGCCAGCGACGACGAGAAATGGAAAGAGCGCTGGGCGTCGCTGCGCGAGGTCTGGCCGATCCTCGTGCTGATTGTTGCGGTGATGGGCGGGCTCTATTGGGGCGTGGTCTCGCCGACCGAATCCGGCGCCGTCGGCGCGCTGGTCGCCATCCTGATCGGTCTTGGCCAGCGCAAGCTGACATGGCGCGGCTTCGTCGACAGCTTCAAGGATGCGATCGGCACCACCGCGCAGCTGTTCTTCATCGGCATCGGCGCGGTGATCTATACCAAGTTCCTCGCGCTGTCGGGCAGCGGTGTCCTGTTCACCGAGCTGGTCGGCAGCTGGGCCGTAAACCCGCTCCTTCTGGTGATCGCGGTTTCGCTGATCTACATCGTGCTCGGCATGTTCCTCGATCCACTCGGCATGATCCTTCTGACCATCCCGGTCTTCGTGCCGATGTTCTCCGCACTCAATCTCGATCTGGTCTGGTTTGGCGTGCTGGTGGTGAAGTTCATCGGCATCGGCCTGCTGACGCCGCCGGTCGGATTCAACATCTATGTCGTGTCCGGCGCGCTCAACAATACCGTGCCGCTGCAGACCATTTTCCGCGGCTGCTACTGGTTCCTCGCCTGCGAGGTGGTGGTGATGACGTTGTTGATTGCGTTTCCGCAGATTTCGCTCTGGCTGCCGAACTCGATGAATTGAGGAAAGCCGCGCCGGTTCAGGGCGCGCCGAGCTTCATCTGCGCAAGCGCCGCGCGGCCGAGCGGGCTGTAGGGATTGCCGAGCGTTTCGGCGATCTCGAAATGGTTATAACCCTCACCGCGGATCAGCTCGGCCGGCTTGCCGGCCTTCTGCACAGCGTCGGCAAAATCGCGGCTCTGGCGCTGGAATTCCGGCGTCTCCAGCGAACCATAGGCGACGATGACCGGCGCATTCACCTTGTCGATATGGCGCTGCGCGGACAGCGCATGCTCCGTTTCGTCAGTGAATTTCACATAGCTCGAGCGCGCCGACAGCCGAACCGGCTTCAGGTCGTACATGCCGGACACCAGCAGCCCGCCCTTCACAACGTCCCTCGGCAGGCCGAAATCCTTTTCCCAATCGGTGGTCATCACCACGCCGCCGAGATGGCCGCCCGAGGAATGGCCCGAGACATAGATGCGCTTCGGGTCGCCGCCGAAGCTCGCGGCATTCTTGTAGATCCAGGCGATTGCGCGGCGGCATTGTTCCGCGAGCGGTATCAGGTCGCCGTTGGTCTCGGTGACATTGTTGAAGTCGACGGCGATGTAATGCGCCCCGGCCTTCACGAACATCTCCGCCGGAAAGGCATAATATTGCGCAAGCTCCGCGCGCCAGGCGCCGCCATGCAGGAACACCTGGACCGGCGCGTTCGGGGCGTTGGTTGCATAGAGGTCCATCCCCTCGATCGGGGTCGCGCCATAGCTGAGCCGCTTCGGCGCCCCGAGCTGTGCGCGGGTCAGGTCGCTGTTGGTGCGGTAGCGCTGCACGATCTGGCGGATATTCGGCGCGTATTTCGCCTGGTCGTAGGCGTCGTCGAGTTCGCGCTGGTCCATGTCGAGCCACACCGGCGGGCCTTTGGGCTGCGGCGGTTTCTGCGCTCCATCCTGCGCGCTGGCGGTCTGGGCGACGACGAGCCCTGCTGCGGTTCCGGTCATGAAGATGCGACGATTCAGTCCGTTGGATTGTTCTGTCGCGCGCACCATGGCGGTCTCCCTGCTGGCCTGTCCAGCGAAGAATATCGCCGTCGCTTGATACATCTACCAGCGCAGAAAGCGCGACCCTGCCATGGCCCCGATGGCGGTTGCGATGGCAATCGCCAGCGTGAACCAGGCGGCAACGAAGAGCGGGGAATCGTCGGGGCAATGCGCGATATAGAGGCTCGCGGCCAGCGTCCCTGCGAGCAGGCCCGCGCCCGCACCGGCCAGGGCCGGCCGTGTCGGCGCACCGTAGCGCAGGCCAAAGATCAAGGCCGCAAGGATCGGCAGCGACAGCAGCACCATATTGAAGACGCAGACATACCAATGCGTGCCTGCGAGCCTCACCAGCCATTCCGCGCGCGGCACCTGCATCAATTCGACCGCAACTGCCGCCACCATGATCGCGAGCGCCGCCGCAGCTCCGTAAAGCGTCCACCCGAGCTGCGACCCCGGACGCGCCAGCCGCAGCACCGCAATCGCCGCGGCAATGCACAGAAGGCCCATCTCCAGCGGCTTCAGCATGAACGGATAGGACCGCATCGCTTCGCCGAGATTTTCCCGCAGCGGCACCAGCCACAAAAACAGCATTACCGCGACCGCAAAGCCGACGGCCCCGGCCAACGCCAGCGCATATCCCAGCGCAGGGCCTGCGGGCTCGCGGTCTGCAGCCAATGCGCGGATCAGGTCGTCGGTCTTCATGGTTCGTCGCGATGGCGTTTCGCCAAGGCTCCCAGGCCGCGATGCAGCGCGACCCGCACCGCGCCCTCGCTCATGTTGAATGTCTGTGCAACGACCGTAATCGAGAGCCCGTCAACCGCAATGGCCTGGACGACCTTGCGCTGGCCCTCTGGCAACGCATCGAGCGAGCGCGCAACATCGCGGTCGCTTGCGGCTTCCGGTTCGGCCTCCGCCGGGAGCAGATCGGCAAAATCCTCGATCGGCATTTCGATGCGGCGGCCGCGCCGGCGCGCGGCATCGACGATCTTGTAGCGGGCGATCCCCGCGATCCAGGTCCCGATCGGACGGCTCTGGTCCCAGGTCTGCCGCTTCAGATGCACCGCGATTAGGATATCCTGCACCACATCCTCCGTTTCGGCCGGGTTGGCGCCGATGCGTGACAAGCCGCGCCGCACCAACGGCCGCAGCGCCTGCGCCATCTCGCGCAGGCAACGTTCATAAGCCGCGCCGTCGCCGCCGAGCGCCGCCCGCATCAGTCCGGACCATTGCGCTTCACGATCCGCCAAGCGTCTTTATTCCTTGCCATTATTCGCGCTGACAGACGGCATTGTTACAGTCCTGTCGCAAACTTGATGGGGTACCGGCGCCGAAAACCGCAAACACAAGACTGTGAGCGCGTAACACGGCTCAGGTCCAACGCGAAACATCCGGTATGGCCGGGATTTCCGGCCGCGCCGTCGCCAGCAGCCACGGCGAACGCATTCAGTTTGGAGGATACCGGATGAATACCAAGTTTGCAGCCGCGGCCCTCGCGGGCGCTTTCGCCGCCGCCCTTACCCTTGCCACCGCGCCCGCGACCGCACAGCAGCAGCAGAGCGGCGAGCGGGAGCGCTGCTATGGCGTGTCGCTCGCCGGCAAGAACGATTGCGCGGCCGGCCCCGGCACCACCTGCGCCGGCACGTCCAAGGTCGACTATCAGGGCAATGCCTGGAAATACGTGCCGAAGGGCACCTGCGTCACCATGACGACGCCGAAGGGCAAGGGCTCTCTCACCGAGATCAAGAGCTGAGCCTCTCTTCCTCTTTGACATCTGCTCAAGACGGCAGCCGTGCGCGTTCGGCCTCGGCTGTCGTGTCCCTCTCCTACGTCCCCTGGGAGAGGGACCTCACACGAGTTCTAACGATGTATCGCACCTCGCTTCCCGCCACGCCCGGCATCGGTTTCAAGCCGCAGCATTTCGAGGCGATCCTGACGGATGGCCATCCGATCGGCTTTATCGAAGTTCATGCCGAGAACTACATGGGCGCGGGTGGTGCGCCGCATGCGATGCTGAGCGCTTTGCGTGAGCAATACGCGCTGTCGGTCCATGGCGTCGGGCTGTCGATTGGTTCGGCAGAGCCGCTCGATACTGCGCATCTTGGACGGTTGAAAGCGCTCTGCGAGCATTATGAACCGCACAGTTTTTCCGAACATCTGGCCTGGTCCTCACACGGCGAGGTCTTTCTCAACGATCTCCTGCCCCTGCCCTATACCGATGAAACGTTGAATCGCATCGTCAGCCATATCGATCAGGTGCAGGACACGCTGCGCCGCGAGATGCTGCTGGAGAATCCCTCGACCTATCTGCAATTCGCCGAAAGCAAGATTCCGGAAACCGAATTTCTCGCCGAGATCGCGCGGCGCACCGGCTGCGGCTTGTTGCTCGATGTCAACAACGTATTCGTGCAGGCCGCCAATCACGGTACATCCCCGGACGCCTACCTCGCCGCCTTCCCGCTTCATCGCGTCAGGGAAATCCATCTCGGCGGCCACGACGCACAGCAAGACGAGACCGGCGCGCGACTCCTGATCGACTCGCATGGCGCAGCGGTGGCCGATCCGGTCTGGTCGCTTTACGAAAGCGTCATCGCCCGCACCGGGCCGCTGCCGACCCTGATCGAATGGGACAATGACGTGCCGGACTGGCCGGTACTCGCTGGCGAAGCGCGCGCCGCCGGCGCGATCCTTGCGCGCTATCGCACGCGAGAGGCGGCCTGACATGTTCGCCAGCGTCCAGAGCGACTTTGCAAGCGCCCTGCTCAATCCGGATCTGCCGCCGCCGGATGCCGTCACCGCGCATACCATGCGCCATCCGCACAAGCGCTTTGCGGTCTACCGCAACAATGTCTTGGCCGGCCTTATCAACGCGCTGCGCGCGAAATTTCCCGCGACCGAGCGCATTGTCGGCGAAGAGTTCTTCACGGCCATGGCGCATGCCTTCGTCAGCCAAAGCCCGCCGCGCTCAAAAATACTGCACACCTACGGCGACGATTTCGGCGACTTTATCGCCGGATTCGAACCGGCAGCCAGCCTTCCCTACCTCGCCGACGTGGCGCGGCTCGAAGCAGCGCGCACCAGAGCTTATCACGCGGCCGATGCTGAGCCGCTTTCGCCCGCAGCCTTCGCCGGCATCGCGCCCGAAGCGGCCGGTGCGCTGCGTCTAACACTGCATCCATCGCTGCAGATTGTGCGATCGCGCCATCCGGTCGTAACCGTCTGGGCGATGAATGCGGACGAGATGCCGCTCGGCGCCGTCGATTTCGATCGACCGGAGGACGCGCTGGTGTTGCGCCCTCGTCTTGACGTCGCGGTCCGCGGGCTGCCGCCCGGCGGATCCGCTTTCCTGATCGCGCTATCCGGCGGCGCGACACTGGCCGATGCCGCAGCAAGGGCCGCGTCCGACGACATCAGCTTCGACCTTGCCGCCAATCTTGCCGGACTGATCGGTTCCGGCGCCGTCACAGCGTTCATGCTCGCCGACGCTTCGCCAGAAGGATACACATCATGACCGACACGCCGCTTGCCCTGCGTCCGCAATCCGGCTTCGCCGCGCTTCTGGTCCGCGCCAATGCGGCGATGGCGGCGATCCCTTATTGGCTGGTCGCGCTGATCGCACGGATTTCCATCGCTGCCGTATTCTGGCGCTCCGGCCAGACCAAGCTCGACGGCTGGCGCCTGTCCGAGAGTGCCATTTTTCTGTTCAAGGACGAATACAAGCTGCCGCTACTCGATCCGACCCTGGCGGCCTATCTGGCAACATTCGCCGAGCATTTTTTCCCGATCCTGCTTGTGATCGGCCTTGCGACACGTTTCGCCGCGCTCGCGCTTCTGATCATGGCTCTGGTGATCCAGATTTTCGTCTATCCCGATGCCTGGCCGACCCATGGCACTTGGGCTGCCTGTTTCCTGATCTTGATGACGCAAGGCGCGGGCAAGGCGTCGCTCGATCACCTCATCGCGCAACGCTACCGTTAGGCATTTTCCAAAAAAGAATGCCCCGCAGCAGCCAAAGCGGGGCATTCTCCCGGCACATCGAGAACGCGTCCGCTATTTCGCGGCTTTGACCTCGATGGTCTTGGCCTGGGCCGGCGCCGGCTTCGGCACCGTGACCTTCAGCACGCCATTGGCAATCGTCGCCTTGATCGCGCCGGAATCGACCCCGGCCGGCAATTCAAGCGAACGGGAAAACGCGCCATAGCTCCGCTCGATCATCCGGTAATTCTTGTCCTTCTCTTCCTTCTCGGCTTTCTTTTCGCCGCGGATGGTCAGGACGTTGTCCGACAATTCGATCTTGACGTCCTTCTCCTCCAGTCCGGGAAGCTCGGCGGTGATCTCGATCTCCTTGTCGGTCTCGACCACGTCGGTCGCCGGCATCAGCCCCTGGGCGCCTGCGGCAAAGCCCGGCACGCCGCGGCCGAAATCCTCCATCATGCGATCGAGCTCGCGATAAATGCTGGCGAATGGATTATACGCTGCAACATTGCGATCGCGAGCGGCCGGAATGAGAGACTTCAGATTCATAACGACCTCCTTTCACTCTGACTGACTTCTCAACCTGATTGATGTCATCGACCCGTTGCACCCGGCCCACCGGGACCGGATCAAGTTCAATGCCGGCTCTTTGCCGTCTCCTCGGAACCGATCACTACGCCCGACATCGCATCGACGAACGACATCTCGTCCCGCACCGTCTTGACGCCCGGCACATTCTCGACCAGCACCTTCAGCGCCAAGCGCTGGCGCTCGTCGAGCACATATCCAGATAGCGTCACGACGCCGTGCCGGACCGCCACATCGATGGTTGCCGATGGCGCCCAGGTCTGGGCTTCCATTTCGCGCAGGATGCGCTCCCGAATGGCGACATCGCCACAGCACGAAACCGGTGGAGCATGTAGGGCGCCGGCCAGAGCGCGCAAGAGGTTCGCCCGCGTCACCATGCCGACCGGCTTCTTGCCGCGCAGCACCGGGACCCGCTTGATGCCGTTGCGCTCCATCAATGCAACGACGTCGCCGAGTTGGGTGTCCTCGTCCACGGTCTTGACGTCGTTCGTCATGACCTCGGACACCTTGCGGCCATGGGTCTTGGCATATTCCTCGGCTAGCGCGCCCGGGCCCATCAGGAATTCGAGCCAGCGCGGCTCCTTGTGCCGCGTACCGGTCTCGGCCCGTCGCAGGAAATCGCCTTCGGTGACGACGCCAATCAGATTGCCGGCCGCATCGACCACCGGCAGGCCGCTGATCTTCTTCTGCAGCATCAGGCGGATCGCAAGACTGATCGGCGCATCGGCCTCGATCGAGACCACCGGCTTCGTCATCACCTCGCGAACTTTCATGAACGCCTCCTCCTTTAATTTGAAGGATCGCGTGCATGCTCGGCCGCCTCCTTGCGCTAGATCAAAGGCGCACTGGGATATGAGCGCCGTGCCAATCCGGGCAGCATATTGTCAGGCGCTTCGGCTTCGAGATACTAGCCGCTCTTCGCCAACGGCGGCGGTGGAGAATGCGCTTCAGCACCCTTGTTGTCCGCGGCCATGTTGGCGTACATGCGCCGCAGCGTCTCGCGGGTAATCGCCAAATCAGCGGCGGAAATGCCCGCAACCGCCATCGCCTCCATCTCGCGCGCCCGCGGGATCAGCCGGTTCACCAGCGCGCGGCCCTTCGCCGACAATTCCACGCTGACTTCGCGGTTGTTGGTATCCGAGCGCGTGCGGGTGACCAGTCCGAGATTGACCAGCCGCGTGATGAGCCGCGACATGGTCGAGACATCGATCGAAGTCAGCTGGGCGACGTCGATCTGGCGCTGCTTGCCATTGGTGGATAACGCCGCAAGCACCCGCCACATCGCAATGCTCAGTCCGTGCGGCGCCAGACGCGGCTCATAGCCCGCCACGAACGCCGCGCCGATCCGGTTGATCAGGTAAGGCAGATAATCCGAGAGTTCGAGATGCGGGCGGTCGGCCATGGACGCTCCTGGCGGGGTCTGTTCTGCTCTTACGGGAGCGCAAAGCGGCCTGTCAAAAGGTCAGCCTTGCTGTCCAAATCATGCATTTACAACTATTGCATATGCAATTATCATCCGGCCAGACGATAACAACAAGAAGCCCCAAGAAGCCCTACGGCCATCACGGGAGCGCACCATGGACGCCATTTTTCCCAATCCCGCCTCGTACGATCTCGGCGGCAATTTCCGAAACGCGATGCGCCGGCTGACCAGCGCGGTCAGCGTGATTTCCACCATGCATGACGGCGTGCGCCACGGCATCACCGTGACGTCGGTGACTTCGGTCTCCATGGCGCCGCCCTCTCTGCTGTTCTGCGTCAATCGCAGTTCGCGGCTGCACGACCCGGTGATCCGCGCCGGCCGCTTCTGCGTCAACATCCTGCAGGCGCATCAGATCGACATTGCCGACGCCTTCAGCGGCCGCACCCATGGCGCCGACCGGTTTCTGTGCGGCGAATGGGCGAGCAACGACGACGAGGTGCCGTATCTGATCCCGGCCCAGGCCAACATTTTCTGCGAGGCCGATGCGGTCTCGAGCTATGGCACGCATTCGATCGTCATCGGCAAGGTGCATCACGTCGCGGTCGGCGGACAGGTCGCGCCGCTGCTTTACCAGGACGGGCAATACACGGTCGGCCTCGGCGACGGCATCGACTGGGTGGTGCCGATCGCCTGAACGGAATGCAGGCGGCATCGCCGCGCACATCACTATAAATCGAGGGAGAACCAGGATGGAATTCGGCTATTTCACGCTGTCGGACAATCACTACGAGGGCAACACGCGCGACGCCAATACCTTCGTGCAGGATCTCACCGCCGAAGCGCTCTATGCCGACAAGCTCGGCATGCACTCGGCCTGGATCGGCGAGCATCACTTCAATTCGCTCGGGGTGAATTCCTCACCGGAAATGGTGCTGGCCTATATCGCCGCGCAGACCAAGCATATCCGCCTCGCGCCCGCCGTGACTGTGCTTCCGCTGCATCATCCGATACGGGTCGCCGAGCAATGGGCGACGCTCGATCTTCTGTCCGGCGGGCGGGTCGATTTCGCTGCCGGCCGCGGCTATGACCGCCGCGAATATCTCCCCTTCAACGTCTCGTTCGAGGACAACCAGTCGATCTTCGACGAGGGCATGGAGATCCTGCGCACCTTGTGGAATTCGGGCGGCAAGCGGATCGACCACAAGGGCAAGCATTACCAATTCGAGGATGTGCGGATCACGCCGCAGCCGCTACAAAATCCGCTGCCGATGTATGTCGCATCCTTCTCCAAGCCGTCGATCGAACTCGCCGCGCGGCTGAATTGCGGCCTGATCGTCGCACCGTTCGCCGCCGCCATGAGCTTCGGCGGATTGAAGCAGGTTGCCGATCTCTACCACGAGAGCTGCGCCAAATACGGCACCAAGCCGCATCGCCTGATGTGCAGCTACTTCACGCATTTCGCCGACGACGAGGCGAGCGAGAAGGCGCAGCGCGCCCGACAGATCCGCTACTACAAGGAATGCGTGATCCCCTCCTTCCCGGGCGATCCGCGGACCGCGCCGCCGAGCTATCGCTACTTTATCGAGATGGTCGAGCGGCTGCACAAGGTGAAGCCGGAAGACCTGACCGAGAATTCGGTGCTGATCGGCAATTCGGCGAGGATCACCGAAATCCTGAAGAAGGTGGAGGCCGCCGGCTTCGACGAGGTCATCCTCTATTTCAACGTCGGCATGAAGCCGCACCAGCAGACCAAGGAAGAGATGCACCGCTTCATGAGCGAAGTGGCGCCGCATTTCCAGGGCAAGCATCTGGAGCGCCGCGCGGCCTAGAGTCACGCTTTCGGCCTTGTCCTCCCAAGCGACAAGGAAACCTCATGCCGCAACCTCCGGGTTGCGGCATTTTTTTCGCGCCGTCTGGTCGAGGACGCTGCGGCGAAGCGCAGATTGCGCTACTCCCGCGGCTCGGATTTGCTACCAAGGCAGATCGATTGTCACCGGTCACAGGCAGCATGTCTCCAAACCTATCGACACACGCTCTATCGGTTCGCGAAACAGGCAGGAGTCGCATTCCATTGGCCGGCGGTATCCGCGCCGGCCATTGGGTTTTTGTCTCGGGCCTGCTGCCGGACGATCTGGGCGATGCCGGTCGTCCGTTGTCGGGAGAGCCTGCGGCCCTGACCCAGTCCAAGGCCATCTGGCGAAAGGCGGCCGCGATCCTCGCTGAAGGCGAGGCCGACCTCTCGCGCATCGTGCGCTGCGACCAGTTTTTCGAGGACTGGCGCGCGGTGCCGTTCTTCCATCAGGCCCGGCGGGATGCCTGCGGCAGCTATATCGCGCCCAGCACGTCGGTCCTGCAACCGCAGATGCTCGTCCCCGGTGCCATGATGATGACCGACATGATCGCCGTCGCGCGCGGCGGTCCGGACATCGAGCCGATCTTTCCAAAGGGCCTCGACGTGCCATCGACATCGTCATTCGTGCCGGTGGTGAAGGCCGGCAATCTGGTTTTCGTCGCCGGCTTTCTCGCCGCCAGCGGCAAGGGCGATCTCGACGGTGTTGCGGCCGAGGCCAAAATTCCCGAAGGCCATTTGTGGAAGGGCAACCGCATTCAGCTCGAAGCGAAATACGTCATCGAGAAAAAGCTTATCCCGGCCCTGGAAGGCGCAGGCCTCACACTGCAGGATGTCATCAAGGCCAATGTGTTTCTGCGCGATATCGACGATGTGCCGGCCTTCAACCAGGCGTGGAACGACGCGTTTGGCGGACACGCTCCTGCGACCGCAATCACGCCGACCAGCAAGCCAGGCTTTGCGATCGAGGATTCCCGGATCGAGATCAATCTGGTGGCGACAACCGAACGCCACGTGCAACGGATCGATGGCGGACGTGCTGGCCTCGCGGTCTGCGAGGGACAGCCGGCCGCGATCCGTTGTGGCGACTTCCTGTTTTTCTCCGGCATGACGGCGGCGGACGCCGGCGGACTGATCGACGGCGCGCGTATCGATCCGCGCGAGCGCTATCTGTCGTCGAGCATCGAAGCCCAGATGGAGCACCTGCTCGATTGTGCGGAGGAGGTATGTTCGAAGGTCGGGGCCAGCCTCCTGAACGTGGTCCGAATCCTGCAGGTACACACCGACCTCGACGATGTCTTGCCCGCTCTTAACGTGTGGCAGAGGCGTTTGCCGGGTCTTCCCCTTCCGATCAGCGCGGCGCGCGTTCCGGCACCGTTGATCGTTCCCGGATGTGATGTGCAACTCGATCTATGGATTTATGCACCGCAGGACGCGACCTAGGAGAAACACATGAGTGACACGCATTCCCGTCGCACGCACCACATTGCAGCAGCGCTTTGTCTGGTTGTCGCAGCCCTTTTCGTGCCAGGCGCGGCCGTGGCGCAAACCTATCCCGACCGGCCGGTGCGCGTCATCGTTCCGTTCGCCGCTGGCGGCGGATCGGACGTCGTGGGGCGTGCCATCGCGCAAAAGCTGCAGGACAAGTTCGGACAGCCCTTCGTGGTCGAGAACCGGACAGGAGCCGGCGGCAGCATTGGCGCTACCCAGGTGGCGCGCGCAGCCCCGGACGGCTACACGCTGCTGCTGGGTTCGTCCTCTGAAATTGCCCAATATCCAAACGTCAAGGCGGATGTTCCCTACGACTCGATCAAGGACTTCGCTCCGATCGCTGCCGTTGCCACGGTGCCGCTGGCCCTTGCCGTCAAGCAGGACCTGCCAGTGACGACGGTGGCTCAGCTTCTGGATTATGCACGCAAGAACCCCGGAAAACTGAATTACGGCTCGGCCGGTCCCGGCTCGACAACGCATCTCGCGGTGGCGTTGCTCACCTCCATGACCGGAACCGAAATGACCCATGTTCCCTACAAGGGCAGCGCGCCTGTCATCACCGACCTGCTCGCCGGCACGCTCGATCTTTCAATCTCGACCATGCCGGCCGTGCTTCCGCATGCAGGCGGCGGCAAGATCAGGATACTCGGTGTTTCGACCGCCCAGCGCGCGAAAGCCCTGCCCGACGTTGCCACCATCGATGAAGGCGGCGTCAAAGGCTATGCCACCGGCCTCTGGACCGGCCTGCTGGCGCCCGCGGGCACGTCACCGCAAATTATTGCGCGCCTGAACGCGGCCGTGAACGAGGCGCTCGCCACCGACGATCTGAAGACACTGCTGGCGAAGCAGGGTGCCGAGCCCACCGGCGGAACGTCGGAGGCATTCGGCGAGGAGATCAAGCGCGACCTTGCGGTCTGGAGAGACGTCGTCAACAAGACCGGAATAAAGATCGATTAGCCGGTCCGCATCTCCAGCCCTGCGTCCGGCAATACAAAAGGCGAATGCCGCAACCTCAGGGTTGCGGCATTTTTTCTACTCACGCATGACCCGCAGCTTTTTGTTTGTAGCGAAGATTGCGGCAATCGTGCACGATGGCCATGGGAGAAAACAACACCAAGGGAAACGCCTTATGAAGAAACTGGTTTGCGCTGCCATGACGGCGGCCGCCATATCCGCCCTCGGCATCGGCGCCGCAACCGCGCAAGCAACAAAAACGCTCGAAGTCATTGTCTTCCCCGGCGGCTTCAACTGGCCGATCTGGGCGGCGCAGGACAAGGGCTTTTTCGAAAAGAACGGCGTCGCCGTAAAGGTCGTGCCGACGCCCAATTCGCAATACCAGCTGAAGAACCTGATCGAGGGTAAGTACGATATTGCGATGACGGCGATCGACAACGTGATCGCCTATAGCGAGGGCCAGGGCGCGGCCAAGACCGATGTGGACCCGGACATTTTCGCATTCATGGGCGGCGACAACGGCTTTCTGCGGCTGGTCGCCGTGCCCGAGGTCAAGGATGTCGCCGACCTCAAGGGCCGCAAGATCTCGGTCGATGCTCTGACCACCGGATATGCGTTCGTGCTGCGCAAGCTCCTGGAGAATGCCGGGCTGAAGCACGAGGACGTCGAATTCGTTTCCGCCGGGGGCGTGATGCAACGCTACCAGGCGCTGCTGAAGAAAGAGCACGCCGCAACGCTCCTGATCTCGCCGTTCGAGATCAATGCCGAGGCGCAGGGCTTCAAGCGGCTGGCCAATGCCGACGACGCGCTTGGCCATTACCAGGGACTGGTCGGCGCCACCCGACGCTCCTGGGCCAGGGACAACGAAAGGGAATTGGTCGGCTTTATCCGTGGCTATACCGCAGCGCTCGACTGGCTCTACGATCCGGCCAACAAGGCCGAAGCCATCGCCATCCTGCGCAAGAATCTTCCGAACGTGACCGAGGAAGCTGCCGCGCGCAGTTACGACGTCCTGCTGCATCCGACCAAGGGCTTCACCCGCGGCGCGGTGCTCGATGTCGAGGGCGTCAAGACCGCCTTGCAGCTGCGCAGCCAGTATGGCGAGCCGAAGAAACAGCTCACCGACCCGGCGAAATATTTCGACCTGAGCTATTTCGACAAGGCGAAGAAGAACTGACCGCTTCGCACAAGTTCGTGAACCTGAGCGCAGCCCATGAGAAGGACGGGGGACGGCCGCAACCGCACCCCCGCAAACGCTTGTTGCGTGGCGGGCGCGATTCATGAATGATTGAGGGCGTTCGGTTTTCGGCGCGAACAACGCCCGGGTATTTCATGACAATCAAGACAATGTCGAATGTCGGACTTTTCGCCGGCCTGGTTCTACTCGGAATTGCGGCGTCCTCAGATACCGTCTTGGCGCAAGGCAAGCCTTCCCAAGGCACGCTGCAGCAGCGCAAGGATTGCGCCGATGATGCGCGGATGGTCTGCGGCCGGTTCATTCCCGATGTCGCGCGCATCACCCAATGCATGACAGCGAACAAGCGGCAGCTCAGCCCGCAATGCCGCCGGCATTTCCGCTGAGCCGCGGCTGTCCGTATCCCGGCTGACTGTGTGTCCTTGCGGGTCTGTCCATTGGTCCATGCGCCCCTCGGCCGCACCATGTAATCGCCTGGGACGGCAGGCTTCGTGCCGGCCGCACGAATTGGCCGTGCGTCGCAATCCAGGCTGCAGCTTTCGGGTTGCGGCGTGACGCATGATCGGGCTTCAATCCCGCCCGTGCTGTTTACCGTGGCAATAGCATGAGCGCGCTGGACCCGATCGACCTTGCTGCTTTCGGCATCAGCCGCACCCGCGGCTTCGTTCCCGATCCCGATCCGCTGGACAAGCTGCCGGATGCCTTCCGCGCTCTGGACGATTTGGCGCTGATGATTCCGGCGCTCGTCATGAACCTTGAGGTGCGTCGCTTTCTTGCCGCCCTGCCCGAACCGGACGTCGCGGCGCTCAGCGACGCCGAGGCCGAGCGCGCGATGCTCATTCTCTCCGCGCTCACCATGGCTCATGTCTGGGGCGGCCCGGAACCCGATTTCACCCTGCCCCGCAACATCGCCGTGCCGCTGGTCGCGCTGTCGCAGCGGCTCGGCCGCCCGCCCATTGTGATGCACGCGACGCTGGTGCTGAACAACTGGCGCAGACTCGATCCGGCGCAGCCGCCTGCGCTCGACAATCTCGATACGCAATTCACCTTCACCGGCTCGTTCGATGAAAAGTGGTTCTATCTGGCAACCCTAAATGTGGAACTGGCCGGCGCGCCGGCCATCGTGGCGCTGGTTGATGCGGTCGCAGCGTCGCAACGGCGCGACGAAACCGCGCTCACCGCCCATCTCACAACACTGGAGCGCGGCATCAAGGCGATGTCGGCTGCACTGATGCGCCTGACCGAGCGCTGCGATCCCTACATCTTCTACAATCGCATCCGTCCCTATATTGCAGGCTGGCCTGCGCCCGGCGTTACTTATGCCGGCACCGGCTTGCCGGCGCAGGTCTGGGCGGGCGGAAGCGCCGCGCAGTCCTCGCTGCTGCAATCGATCGATGCCGGCCTCGGCATTGGTCACGAGCATGGGGCGACGCGCGATTTCCTCAAAGCGATGCTGCAATACATGCCCCCGCGCCACCGCGCTTTCGTCGCCGCCATGAAAGAGGCGAGCAGCATCCGCGTGCTTGCCATGCAGGACGCAGCCGGGCTGCGCGAGGCCTATAACGCCTGCATCGCCGCAACCGACGAATTCCGGCGCAAGCATATCGGGCTGACCTCCCAATACATCGTCAAGCAGGCTACCACCCATGTCGGTCCCGGCACGGTGGGGACCGGCGGCACCGATTTCGTCGAATTCCTGCGCGAGTCGCGGGTCGAAACCGCCCGCTCGCAACTGAAATAGCACAGGCCTGGTCTCATCTCGCGGCCCGCGCAAAAACAAACCGACCAGACGTTATGTAACTTGACTCTCCGCGCGCCCAGGCGTCATGATCCTTCACAATGGCCACAAGAGCCGGAGGGAGGACATCATGAGACGCAGCGCATCCGCGCGTCCGGACGTGCGGCGCACGCCGCAGGCCCTGCGTCCCACGAAATCCGAAGGCACGCGCCGCCCGCCCCGCCGCACCCAGGAAGCGCGATCAAAAGCCGCGCGCGAAAAGCTGCTGCGCGCCACGATCGAACTCCTGCAGGAGCGCGGCTATGCCGGCCTCACCACCAAAGAAGTCGCCTCGCGCGCCGGCTTCTCCAACGGCGCGCTGATGCATCATTTCTCAACCAAGGCCGATCTGGTGATCGCGGCCGGAGCCTATATCTACGAGCGCCATATCGAAAACGGCCGCCGCATCGCGGCCAGCGCCGCCGCGCGCACCGATCCGCTCAAAGCCTTCATCGCCGATTGCGAAAATGTCTATCTCGGCGAGACTTTCATTCCGACGACGGAAATGATGGTCGCGGCCCGCGCCGACCCGCTGATGAACGCGCCGTTCGACGCCTTCATGCGCGACTATCGGGAAACGATGAACGAGATCTGGCTGAAGGCTTTCGTCCGCGCCGGTTACAGCGAAGAACACGCATCCTTCACCATAATGTCCACGCTCTACATCATCCGCGGCATGGCGATCAATTCGATCTGGCAGAAAAACCTGCCCTATTATCGGTCGTTCCTGCGCGAATGGTCGAAGATCGAAAAGACAGGCGCGCTGAAGAAGGGGCGCGCCAATATACGCTGACCGAAATTGTGACCGGGAGACCATCGTGACGCTGCAGCAGAACAAAGACCGTATCCAGACCACCCATATCGGCAGCCTGCCGCGCCCGCACAAACTGCTCGACATTATGAAGAAAAAGCTCAGCGGCGAGCCCTATGACGACCAGGATTTCGAGACGATCCTGCGCCAGGCGGTGATGGACAGCGTAAAGAAGCAGAAAGCCTGCGGCATCGATATCGTCACCGACGGTGAGTTCTCGAAGCCCGGCTTCTTTACCTATATCCAGGAGCGGCTCGATGGCTACGAGGCACGGAAGGGACAGAAACTCATCCTGTTCCAGAAGGAGGTCGAAGCTTTCCCGGAATATTATCAAGAGTATTTCAAGCAGGCGATGCTGGGCGGCGCCATCGTGCCGATCACGCCTGTGGTCTGCGTCGGGCCGGTGAAGTATCGCGGCGAAAAGGCAGTGCAGCGCGACATCGCCAATGTTAAGGCTGCGGCGAAGGCGGCGGGCATCCCCGACGACCATGTGTTTCTGCCTGCCACCGCACCGTCCGGCGTCGGCATCAACGAATACTACAAATCCGACGAGGAGTATTTTCACGCCCTCGCGGCCGAGATGGGCAAGGAATACAAGGCAATCACCGACGCCGGCATCCTCGTTCAGATCGACGATCCGTTCCTGCCGGATATTTTCGTCGAGCCCGGCCTCGACGAGAAGCAGATGAAGCGCCGGGCGCAAATCTATGCCGAAGCCACCAACGCAGCGCTCAAGGGTATTCCGCGCGAGCGCGTGCGCTTTCATACCTGCTACGGAATCAACGAGGGGCCCCGGCTTTACGAGGCCTCGCTCGCCCAGATCATCGAGTACGTGCTGTCGATCAATGCCGGCTCGTTCTCGTTCGAGGCTGCCAATCCGCGCCATGAGCACGAATACCACCTGTTCGAAACGGTGAAGATCCCGGACGGCACGGTGCTGTGCCCCGGCGTGGTCACCCATGCCAGCAACATCGTGGAACATCCCGAACTGATCGCGGAGCGGCTGATCCGCTTTGCCAATCTGGTCGGCCGCGAGAACGTGATGGCCGGCGGCGATTGCGGCTTCTCCTCGCAGGCGCTGTACCGCACCGAGGTCCACGACACCGTTGTCTGGGAGAAGTTCAAGGCGATGCGGCAGGGAGCGGATATCGCCACCAAGAGGCTCTGGAACTGACCAGAAATCAAGCGCCGGAACAAGGCGCAACAACGGGAGAGTGAGAATGTCCAAACGATGGATCGCTGGCGCGGCGATGCTCGCCTTCGCCGCAATGCCTGCCCATGCTCAGAAAGAGGTGAAGATCGGCTTTGTCACCACCTTCACCGGACCGCAGGCGGTCGTCGGAAACGACATGCGCGCTGCCTTCGAACTGGCGCTTGACCATCTCGGCCGTAAGATGGGCGGCCTTGATGTCAGCATGATCTACGAGGACGACATGCTGAAGCCCGACATCGGAAAGCAGAAGACAGACAAGCTTATCCAATCCGACAAGGTCAATTTCCTGACCGGCTACATGATGTCCCATGTCCTTCTCGCCTCCTACAAATCGGCGATCGATTCGGAGACCTTTCTCATCAGCGCAAATGCAGGGCCGTCACAGATCGCCGGCGATCTGTGCTCGCCATGGTTCTTCTCGACCTCCTGGCAGGGCGATCAGGTGCCGCAGGCGATCGGCGAGTATATGAATCAGAAAGGCGTCAAGTCGGTCTATCTGCTCGCGCCCAATTATGCTGCCGGCAAGGACGTGATCGCGGGCTTCAAGTCTCAATTCAAGGGCAAGGTGGTGGGAGAGGATTTCACCAGATGGCCCGATCAACTGGACTTTTCGGCAGAGCTGTCAAAAGCCCGCGCCGCCAAGCCCGATGCCGTTTTTGCTTTTTATCCCGGGGCCGCAGGCGTCCAGTTCCTGACACAATATTCGCAGGTGGGCCTACGCGGCCAAATTCCGCTCTACACCTCGTTCATCGTCGACGCCTTGTCGCTGCCGCAACTTAAAGATCTGGCCCTCGAAATTCCGGGCGCGCAGCATTGGGTCATCGATCTTCCAAATGAAGCAAACAAGAAATTCGTCGCCGACTTCCGGAAGAAATACGGCCGCAATCCTTCTTTCTACGCAGCGCAGGCCTACGACGCCGCGATGCTGATCGACAGCGCGGTGAAAGCCGTCGGCGGCGATCTGACGAAGAAGGACGCCATGCGCGACGCCATGCGCAAGGCAAACTACGCCTCCGTACGTGGGTCCTACAAATACAGCAACAACCACTTCCCGATTCAGAATTTCTATCTACAGGAAGCGGTGAAGGACGGCGACAATTTCACGCTCAGGACCGTGGCCACCGCGCTGAAGGATCACCAGGACCGCTACGCCGAAAAGTGCAAGATGAAGTGGTGACCGGGGCGGCGCGAATAGGCGGCCGGCGATTTCCCGCCGGCCTCCAGTTGCTTACACGCGCAAAAACCAGAGGACGCGAACGCGCCGCCTGTCCCGGTCAGCGGTGCCCGCCGTGGCCTCGGCCCATGAAGGCGCCGCGCATGCCGCCGAAGGCATAGCCGGGCAGCACTTCCTTGGCGATCGCCACCTGCTTCTCGTCGAGCGACTTGACAAGCGCATCGACCGCGGCGTTGACCTGATCCTGCTCCTTTCGGCGCTGCTCGATCATGCTGTCGCGGAACTGGCGGTGCTCGTCCGGCGACATGCGGCGGATCGCATCGCGATCCATGCTGGCGCGGCGTGCACGACGCGCATCGCCCACTTCTTTCAGCGTGGACGCATATTTGGTCCAGACCTCTTCCTGCGCGGCGGTAATGCCGAGCTCGCGCTTGGCGCTGTCGAGCGCGGCCTGGCCCATCGGCTCGCCGAACCGGCCGTGTCGCGGACCATGGCCGCGGCCCCCGCCCTCGCGGTCGGCTCCGTCACGATCGGGCCCGCCATAACCGCGGCCCATGCCGGGCCGGCCATATCCCCGGTCGTTGTCGCGGCCGTATCCGGGGCGCCGATACCCGTCATCGCCATGACCACCGTGGTAGCCATGGCCGCGGCCCATTCCGTAGCCCCTGCCGTATCCCATGCCGTGGCCGCGGTCGCGCATGCCGGGGCCGCAATCGTCATCGCCACGCCGCCAGCCTGAACGCGGGCCGCCGCCGCGATCGTCACGGTCGCGCCAGCGCGGTCCGCGCTCGTCATCGGATCGAGAGTCCTCGTCGCGCCAGCGCTGCGCGCTCCAGCTATAGTCCGCACGGCCTGAATCCGCCGCCGATCCGGAGGCCTCGCGCCAGCCGTCCTGCGCCGAAGCCGCATGCGCAGCGCCGCCCAGGCCGATCAGTCCGGCGGCCATCACGGCCGGGATCATCCAATTGCGTTTCATCGTTTGTCTCCACCTTGCGCAACCAAACACGTTGCATCGCCTCTGAAGGTGGGGGGCCGATTTGACGCAAGTTTTTCAGCAGGGTCCGAGTTTGTGACAAAGTGTGCCAGCACGGGCCTTCGACACAACGCGTTGCAACATTTCGAAAAATTAACCCGCAAGATTCCCTATATTGCGGCCATGGCCGAAAGTCCGCATATCCTGATCGTCGACGACCATCGCGAAATTCGCGAATTGGTGACGCGGGCCCTGACGAAGGAAGGCTTCCGCGTCACCAGCGCCGCCGACGGCCGCGCCATGCACAAGACGCTCGCCGACGCGCGTATTGATCTGATCCTGCTCGACCTGATGCTGCCGGGCGAGGACGGGCTGTCGCTATGCCGGGCGCTGCGCGCCAAGTCCGACATCCCGATCATCATGCTGACTGCCAAGGGTGATGAAATCGACCGCGTGATCGGCCTCGAACTTGGCGCCGACGATTACATGGCAAAGCCGTTCGGCAGCCGCGAACTGATTGCGCGCATCCGCGCGGTGCTGCGCCGCGGACGGCAGAGCGAGGCCGCGCCGAAACCTGCGCAATATCGCTTCGACCGCTGGCGGCTCGATACCGCAGCGCGCGAACTCGTCGGCGAGGACGGCGTCACCGTGCCGCTGTCGACCGGGGAATACGATCTGCTGATGGCCTTCGTTGAACGGCCGCAGCGGGTGCTGAGCCGCGAGCAATTGCTCGATCTCGCCCGTGGCCGCGCCGCCGCCAATTTCGACCGCGCCATCGACACCCAGGTGAGCCGCCTGCGCAAGAAGATCGAGCAGGATCCGGCCGATCCGAAAATCATCAAGACGGTGTGGGGCGGCGGCTATACTTTTACCGCCGCGGTGAGCACGCAATGACGCGGTTTCTGCCGGCAACCCTGCTGCCAAAGAGCCTGTTCGGGCAAACACTGCTGCTGCTGCTCGCGGGCCTTGTCGTTTCGCACCTGGTCGGCTCGTTCATCTATTCGCTGGATCGCGAAAGCGCGGTGCGCGCGGTCGGGGGGCTTGCCACCGCGCAGCGCATCGCCAATGTCTCGCGGCTGGTCGAGGACATGCCGGCCGATTGGCGCGAGCGTCTCGTCGCCGGCCTTTCCGACCGAAGCCTCACCGTGGCGCTCGCCAGCCAGCCGCCGCTCACCACCAGCGATGCCGGCCCGGTCGCGGATGTCATCCGTGACTATCTGATCCGCCAGTTGCGCCTGCCGCCCGCGCGCGAGCCCATGGTCGCGGTTGACGACAGCGAAATGCCGCAAGGCCTTCCCTTTGGCGGTCGGCATTTCGGCCCGCCGCCTCACGAGGAGCGTGGGATGATGCGCGGCCGCATGATGCGCGAGCGCAGCGAGGACTGGCGTGGCGACGACAATCGCGGCGGCGCATGGCGCGGCGAAGGACGCGGCCGGTTTCGCGCCCTGATGCATCCCGTCAGTCTGCAGGTCGCGGTGCCGCTCAAGGACGGGCAATGGCTGTTTTTCGCCTCCAGCCTGCCTTCCTCTGGCGAAACCGGCTTTTCCTACCGCTACCTGATCTCGATGCTGGTGATGGCGGCGATCATTGTTGCGATCTCGATCTGGGCGGTGCGCCGCCTGACCGCGCCGCTCGCCACCGTGGCGCAGGCCGCCGACCGGCTCGGCCGCGACGTCAATGCGCCGCCGCTTCCCGAGACCGGCACCGCCGAGATGAAACAGGCGGCCGCTGCCTTCAACGCCATGCAGGAGAGACTGCGCGGGCTGATCGAGAATCGCACCCGCATGCTCGCGGCCCTCTCCCATGACTTGCGAACGCCGCTCACCTTGCTGAGGTTGCGCGCCGAGAATGTCGACAATACCGAAGAGCGCGACAAGATGCTCGCCACCATCGCCGAGATCGACGCGATGATCGGCGCAACCTTGCAATATGCGCGCGAACAGGCCGCCGAAGAGCCGCGGCGCGTCACCGATGTCACCGCCCTGGCGCAGAGCGTGGTCGACGACATGGCCGATGCCGGCCTTGCCGTGAGCATGTCAGCCGCGCAGCCCGCATCGATCGAATGCCAGCCGGCGGCGCTCAAGCGCGCGCTGACCAACCTGATCGAGAATGCGGTCAAATACGGCGAGCGGGCGCGGGTGTCGCTGACCGCCACACAGCAATCCATCGAGATCGCGATCGAGGATGACGGCCCGGGCATCCCCGAGGACCAGCTCGGCAAGGTGTTCGAGCCGTTCTACCGGGTGGAAGGGTCGCGCAGCCGCGATACCGGCGGCGTCGGGCTCGGGCTTGCGATCGCGCGAACCGTGGTCGAGGCGCAGGGCGGACGGCTGACCCTGCGCAACCTTCAGCCGCGTGGCCTGCGGGCGCAGATCGCACTGCCGCGCGGGCGGAGATAAAGGCGCCGGAGGGCGGATGGCCGGCCCATAGCCGCCATGTTTACCGGCAGGAAACGCAACGGCCGGTTATTCTCACGGGCGCCAGGGGAATCTTAAAGGATGGGCTGGCTCCGCTTAACTGACTGCATCGATTCCGCCGGACATCCCGCTTTTGCGGGTCGCGCGTATCGGGACCGGTCTTGGTTAGCGCAGCTGCTTACCGGAAAAACCTACTTGCGCTTGCGCGCCCTCGTCGCTTTCTTGCCATTCGGCCGCGTTGCGCCGACCTTGCCCCGCTTGACCTGCGGCTTCTTGTCGGCGGCGGCGGCACGCAGCTCGATCCTCGGCGCCTCGGTTACAGCCCTGGCTGCTGCGGCCGCGGCCCTTCGCGCCGCCCGCAGCTTCTTGGCGCGCGCCTCGGCGCGCTGGGCCGCGCGCTTCTCCCGGCATTTGTCGCATTTGCAGCCGACCGGCTTCAGGAAGATGTCGAAATAATCCTTGCCGTAATCGTAGGTGATTTCCTCGCCCGGCTTGATCTTGCGGCGCGCCGTGATGATGACCTTGTGGCCCTTGACATCGCTCTCGGCATTGGGCCGGCAGGAATGGTTGAAATAGCGCGCGAGATTGCGACGGTTCGAGCCGTCGATAGTCCAGCGCGAATTGACCTCGAACATATAGCGGTTGTCGCGCTTCTCGGCTTCCTCGTTGCTCAGAAGCTGACCGCGATAGGTATCGATCAGCTGACCCTTCGGGATTTCCTGAGTGGCGAAACAGCCGAGCCCGGTGCGGGAGCGGCCGATGCGATAGGCGCGACGGAAAGGCTTGCGGGCGCGGGGCATGGTGCTTTTTAACAGAATCGATGAGGCCTCTGCGCGGAGGCATATCAAGACGCATAAGCAAAAGCCAAGCCAATTTCAATTGGGGGAATGATGAGTCCCCAGATGCGATTGTCTGCCGAGCCTTTATCTTGAGGTGCAAACAAGCTTGCATCTTGAAGGATGGCCGCCCTGGTGCCTCGTCATGCCCTCGCGTGATCTGGGTCCCCTGATGATGATGAAGGCCGGAACAACCGTCACCCGCGAAGCCGCCGGATACAGCCTCACCGTTGCTCGAAGGAGCGAAGCAGTACCGAGAGCAACGAGGCAGCCCGCGCGCGCTCGGACGGGCTCAAGACGGAAAGCACGTCCGCCATGCCGGCAAGATGCATCTCGATCGCACGGTCTGCCATCTCCAAACCGGCCGGCGTCAGCTTGATCGCGACGCTGCGCCTGTCCTGCGCATCCGGCTCGCGTATCGCGAGCCCCATGCGCACCACATTGTCGATCCGGTTGGTGATCGTGCCGGACGTGAGCAGCGATTTCCGGTAGATGTCGGTCGGGCGCAGCGCATAGGGCGCGCCGGCCCGGCGCAAAGTGACAATGAGGCTGAAGGTTTCCCAGGTCAGTCCCAGCGTCTGAAGCCGCTGTTCGGCTTGGCGCGACAGATGTGTCGACAAGCGCTGAATGCGGCCGAGAATATCGAGCGGCCAGGGATCGAGATCGGGCCGCTCCCGCCGCCATTCTCCGATCAGTTCGGCGATCGAATCCTCAGGTGCAGGCTCGCTCGCAAGCGAGGCTTCCGTCTCCGACTTCGCCGGCGCGTTGCTTGCGGCGTCGGACCCCGGCCTGCCTGGATTGATCGTGCTCCCGTCCGCAGCCGCCGCTGTCCGACGCCCGGTCTTCTCACGCGCTGCAGCAGCGGCACGCGCCATATCGTTGCTCCGAAATGATGATCTTATCTTGACATCAAGTATCTTGATGTCAAGATAACTACCTTACTTCCAGGAGCTGACTGTATGCCCGGCACGCTGATCCGCAACGGCCATGTCGTCAGCGTGGATGCGCAACGCAACGTCTATCCGGGCGGCTTCGTTGCGATCGAAAACGGGCGTATCGCACAAGTTGGACCCGCCGACGCGGCGCCCGCGGCGAACCGATTTGGCGACGTGATCGACGCAACGGGCTGCATCGTTCTGCCCGGCCTCATCAACATGCACCAGCATCACTGGTACACCCTGTTCAAGGGCATGGCCGATGGCATGCTGCTGGAAGACTGGGTGAGCGGGCTCCTGCTCCCACTGTCGCTGAACATGGATGCGGACGCGATGCGCGCGGCGAGCGGCATCGCCGCCATGGAGATGCTGGCAACCGGCACGACGACCTCGCTCAATCATTCGGTGACAACGACCACGCCGGACATCGTCCGCGCCTCGATCGAACCTGTTGCTGAAATGGGTCTGCGGCATGTCTTTGCCAAGGAACTGCGCTGCCAAACGCCGGGCAATCCGCGCCATCCGCTCAGTCTCGACGAGGCGCTTGCCGCCTACGAGGAGGAGTTCCGGCGCTGGGACGGCGCAGCGCACGGACGCGTGCGCATGGCGATGACGATCGAATCCAACGCGCATTGGGTCGCCGCCGGCATGAGCACGGAAGAGCTGGTCACCCGCGGCTATGCGCTGGCAAGGAAACTCGGCGTGCGAATCACGGCGCATATCGCCGGCGGCACGCTCTCGCTCGAAAAGGGCTTTTTGAAATATCTGCGCGAAACCGGCCGCACCGACGTGCGCTATCTGATGCAGCTCGGCATTCTCGACAGCCACTGGATCCTCGCGCATTGCATCCACAATACCGAACTCGATCTCGAGCAGATGGCTTATGTGGGCGCGAGCCTCGTTTATACGCCAACGTCTGAGTCCATCCGCGGCGGCGGCATCGCGCCGGTGGCGGCGGCACAGCGCGCAGGCGTGCTGACCACGCTCGGCACCGACGGCCCGATGGTCGACTATTCCGTCGACATGGTCGAGCAGATGAAGGTAGCGATGCTGATGCAGCATGTCCGCCATCTCGACCCAACCCGCATGCCGGTCGATCGCGTGATCGAGATGGCAACGATCAATGGCGCGAGAGCGCTCGGGCTCGAGGCGGAGATTGGGTCCCTGGAAGCCGGCAAGAAAGCGGATATCGCGGTATTCGATCTCGACAAGCCTTATGTCGGCGTGATGCACCGGCCGCTGTCGAGTTTCGTGACCGCTGGCAAGGGTTCGGATGCGAAAGTCGTGATGGTGGACGGCGAGATCGTGTACCGCGACGGCGCGTTTCCGCGACAACCCGATGCGATGGCCTTGGTCCGCGAGGGCGAAAGGATCGCAAAGGGCATTCTGGCCAAAGCCGGGCTATCACATGGAGGGGTATGATGAGTTATCTCAATACCATTGCGCGTCCTTTGACGCACGCGGCGCTCGCTGCCGGCCTTGCCTTCGTACTTTCCGCGGGTACGGCCTCGGCCCAGGCTTATCCAACGCGACCGATCACGCTGGTTGTGGCGTTCGCGCCGGGTGGCCTGTCTGACATTCCCGCGCGCATTCTTGCCACCGAATTGCAGCAGCGCATCGGCCAGTCGGTCGTGGTGGAGAACCGCACCGGCGCGTCCGGCGTGGTCGGCGCGACCTCGGTGCTGCGCGCGGAGCCGGACGGTTATACGCTTCTGGTCAATGCGCTCGCCGACACGCAGAACCTGCATTACATCAACGTGCCCTATAGCGCCGTGAACGATTTCGAACTGATCGGCAAGATCGCGGACGGGCCGCCCCTGGTGCTCATGGTGCCAAACGCAACGCCCTACAAGAGCGTCGCGGACATCGTCGCCGACGCCAAGGCCAATCCGAAGAAGGTCAGTTTCGCAAGCTCCGGGCCTGCCACCTCGCCCGCCATCGCGATCACGCAGCTCAATGCGCTGGCCGGCACCGAGATCGTGGACGTGCCCTATCGCGGCTCGGGCGCGGCGGCGCAATCGCTGCTGAGCGGCGAAGTCCAGGGCTCGTTCGTGTTCATGAGCACGGCGCGGCAATATCACGACGACCACCGCGCCCGCGCCATCGCCGTCGCGCAGCCCAAGCGCTTCCCGGCCTGGCCCGATCTGCCGACCATGGCCGAACAGGGCTTTGCGGGCTTCGATCACGGCGGCTTTGTCGGGCTTGCCGCACCCGCCAAGACGCCGAAGGAGATCGTGGCCTTCCTTAACAAGCACCTGAACGAAGCGCTGGCCTCGCCGGATTTGCGCAAGCGGTTCGCGGCGCTCGGCATGACGGTGCCGGACGCCGCGCAGAACACGCCCGAGAATTTCAAGGCCTTCATGGCCAAGGAGACCGCGCGGCAGGGCGAACTCGCCAAGCTTACCAAGCAGCAGCAAAAGCCAAACTGAGCGCCGTCAGGCTTGCCACAATCCAAAAAAGCCCCGGACATGGTCCGGGGCTTTTTTTGTTTGGGCGGGTGCGGCGCTCCGCCCCTATCCCAGATTGAGCGCCTGGAAGAAGTCGTTGCCCTTGTCGTCGATGATGATGAAGGCCGGGAAATTCTCCACTTCGATGCGCCAGATCGCTTCCATGCCGAGTTCGTGGAACTCGATGGTCTCGACCTTCTTGATGCAATGTTCGGCAAGGTTCGCAGCCGCCCCGCCGATCGAGCCGAGATAGAAGCCGCCATGCTTCTTGCACGCCTCGCGCACCGCGGCCGAGCGGTTGCCCTTGGCGACCGTGATCAGCGAGCCGCCCGCCGCCTGGAACTGGTCGATATAAGAGTCCATCCGCCCCGCCGTGGTCGGACCGAACGAACCGGACGCATAGCCGGCCGGCGTCTTGGCGGGGCCCGCGTAATAGACCGGATGGTTCTTGAAATAGTCCGGCAGGCCCTTCCCCTGCTCCAGCCGCTCGCGCAGTTTTCCGTGCGCCAGATCGCGCGCCACGATCATGGTGCCGGTGAGCGACAGCCGCGTCTTGATCGGATATTGCGACAGCGTTGCCAGGATTTCCTTCATCGGCCGGTTCAGGTCGATCTGCACCACCGCGCCGCCGAGCTTGCTCTCGTCGATCTCGGGCAGGTATTTCGCCGGATTATGCTCGAGTTCCTCCAGGAACACGCCGTCCTTCGTGATCTTGGCCTTCGCCTGGCGGTCGGCCGAGCATGATACGCCAAGCCCGATGGGAAGCGAGGCGCCATGGCGCGGCAGCCGGATCACCCGCACGTCGTGGCAGAAATACTTGCCGCCGAACTGCGCGCCGACCCCGAGCGACTGCGTCATCTTCAGCACCTCCTGCTCCATCTCCAGGTCGCGGAAGGCGTGGCCGTCTTCGGAGCCGTGGGTTGGTAGATCGTCGTAATAGCGGCAGGAGGCGAGCTTGACGGTCTTGAGGTTCAGCTCGGCCGAGGTGCCGCCGATCACGATGGCAAGGTGATAGGGCGGACATGCCGCGGTGCCGAGGGTGAGCACCTTCTCCTTGAGAAACGCGAGCATGCGGTCGCGGGTCAGGATCGAGGGCGTCGCCTGGAACAGGAAGGTCTTGTTGGCCGATCCTCCCCCTTTGGCGATGAACAGGAACTTGTAGTCGTCGTCGCCGTCGGCATAAAGCTCGACCTGCGCCGGCATGTTCGATTTCGTATTCTTCTCCTCGAACATGGAGATGGGCGCGAGCTGCGAATAACGCAGGTTCTTTTTCAGATACGAGTCGCGCGCGCCTTCGGCGAGTGCGGCCTCGTCGTCACCCTCCACCCAGACATTGCGGCCGCGCTTGCCCATGATGATGCAGGTGCCGGTGTCCTGGCACATCGGCAGCGTGCCGCCCGCGGCGATATTGGCGTTCTTGAGAAAATCGTAGGCGACGAACTTGTCGTTATCGGAGGCTTCCGGGTCTTCGAGGATGTTGCGCAGCTGCTGCAGATGGCCCGGCCGCAGATAATGGTTGATGTCGTTATAGGCTTCCTCGGCCAGGCGCTTCAGCGCCTCCGCCGGCACCACCAGCACCTCACGGCCGAGCACCTTTTCAGTGCGCACGCCCGCGACATCGAGCATGCGATACGGGGTCTTGTCCTTGCCGAGCGGGAACAGCGGCGTATGGCGATAGGCGGGGACCGGCGGGGTGACGGGGGCGTTCATGGGCGTCTGGTGCGGATTTCTCTAGGGATTTCAGGGCGGCCGGGCTTTGCCGGGCCGGTTCGGAACCGTTTTAGAGAATTTCCGGTGGGAGGGGAAGGAAGGGAATGGCAAGCGGCTGTCGTACTATCCTGATATTGCAAGCACCGGACTGTCCTGAGATCGTAATCACCTGACAGTTGGCCGACGCAAAACCAGTCACAGTGGCCGATTGGCAATAGGCTCCAAACCTTCCATTTCAAATTTGATGTTCGTGTTCCAATAGGCCGCGAACCAAGCCACCTTCTGAAAGTGGCTTGGATTATCGCTTGCTTCATCGAGTCGCTTTTGGATTGAGGCTCGCATTTTCTTGAGGATGGTCAATTTAGGATCATCCTTCGAAGACTCCTTTTTCCCGCTCGAAAGCATCTGCGTATGACATGAGTAGTCGCGCAAAATGTGTAGAAAGAACGGACCGTCGCTTGCTTGGATAAATCTGCCATTGAAACATTTCTTCCAGTGGGTGCCTTCCGCCCCGTACAATGCTCCGTCCGCAGCGACAGAACGAGGCAGCACTACGCGCGGATACTTCGCCACGTCCACTTCGAGGTGGTACGCTTGAACAAGCGCCGGCCCAAAAACCATATCAGTTCCGTGGTATAAGTTACCTTTTGTTATAGCTCCGCGTACAAAATAGCCCTGTCTTAAGAGACGACGCGAGAGGTCTTCTGCCGCACTACAAATCGCGTCAAATCCGGCCGCGTTTGCCGCCGCCGATAACGCAACGGCATCAGAAATACTTTGAGACTTGAGATCTGCGTCTTGAGGTCGTTCTGTCTTAGGCCGAGCGTGGGCAGATGAAAGTACTCTGTGGATTTCATCTACCGAAGTCTTTTCGCGATCTAACTCCTCGATTAGCCCGCTGAATCCCAAAATGTCGATGTAAGCGCAATAGCGCACACTGTATTCAGCCTTCGTCGGCGCCATTTGAAAAACAACCCTCAACAATCCACTATAGGAATCAGCCCAGCCCAACCTAATCCTCACATGGTACCCCGCATGGAGTAACCGTAGCCCGGATGAAGCGAAGCGCAATCCGGGGACCGGCCGCGCCGCGAAGATAACCCCGCATTTCGCTTCGCTCCATGCGGGCTACACGCTCCTTTTTTGGAAGCATTCAGCAAACCAAGAATTCCGCTCGTCCCCGCGCAGGCGGGGACCCAGCGCCGAAGACGCCGCGAAGCTCCGGCTCAATGAAGGGCGCAAGACTGCGCACAGCATGCTGTGTGAGTCTCAATCGCCATCTATGCTTGCGGAGACGGAGTTGCTGGGTCCCCGCCTGCGCGGGGACGAGCGGGTGGTGACGGCTTCGCGCGGCTGCGAGCCTCTTGACATTTCCTGCGATATAGGAATATAGTCTCTCCTATCCCGCCCCGTTGCAAGGGGCGTCTGATCAGCGTCATGAGACGCGGGGCGGGATGCGGTGGCCGTGCCGGCGCGCGAGACGTGGCGCGTGGCACGGAGGCCCAAGCTGCTGGGTTCCGGCGAAGGATGCGCCTTCGTCACTTGGGGGACCGTGGTGATCGGACCTGGTACGGACGCCACATCCGGAAAGGTTCAGATCAGGTCGTCGTAGCGGTGGATAGCTTCGTCAGTCCACCGGGGGTCCAGCGGAGCAAGCCTTCAAACACCGCGCGCGGAACGCCGGAATCTTTTCGGCGGTTCGTGGTGACTGCAATCTCGTGTGCTTTATTCACGTGCACACGAGGCCATGGGCTGGCTGAAAGCCCGGCGTTCCGCGCGCCCTTGCGATACCGGCTTGCCGGCATCGCAACGAAAAAGGGCACCGGACGAATACGGACCACGGGCGCGCCCGCGCCGTCAAAAGAACAGGGCGGCGCAAGCGCGTCCGCTCCACGCTGGGACACGCCGCAAAGAACAAGGCCCGTCTTGCCCTCGCGTGGCATCGCCGCATAGTCCCGCACCACGCGCGCGTGGCCAGCAAAAGTGGGTACCGGCTTTGCGTCCGGCTACGGGTATCGAAACGGGTCTTCCAGCGAGAAACATGAAGCTTGTGCGCTACGGCCCGGCCGGCCGCGAAAAGCCCGGCATCGCCGATCAGGACGGGACAATCCGCGACCCGAACGGACGCTACCCAAATTCGGGGGACGTCTGCGGGGAGCAGGCCACTGCGCATCTAACACGATCGGGAATTCATGGAAGACCCGGCGCCGATGCTGATGCCCGATCCGCAAGACGTCGAGGACGTGCCGGACGCCACGCTCCTGCGCCACGACATTCTTCACCCGGAGGCGTCTCGGATGAATGTTCGGGTGAACGCGGAGGCGGTGTTGCGGCCTCTTCGTGAGCTCCTGAAGCATCAGGTCGCCCGATTCGCTGATCCGCGCAAACCGCTTTAGCGGTGCGCTGGCCGGCCGGTTGCAGCGCGCCGAATAGCGCGATATGCAAAAAGCTTCACCGCAATCGGATACAATGACGAAAACCGCCCTCATTCTCGGCGTCACCGGCCAGGACGGCGCCTATCTTTCCGAGTTTCTGCTCGCCAAGGGCTATGTCGTGCATGGCGTCAAGCGCCGCTCGTCCTCGCTCAACACGCAGCGCGTGGACCACCTCTACGAGGATCCGCACTTCGGCCACACCAATTTTTTCCTTCATTACGGCGACCTCACGGACGCTACCAATCTGATCCGTCTGATCCAGGAGACCCAGCCATCCGAGATTTACAATCTCGGGGCCCAGAGCCATGTGCAGGTATCGTTTGAAACCCCGGAATACACGGCCAATGCCGACGCCCTGGGGCCATTGCGCCTGCTTGAAGCCATCCGCATCCTGCGAATGGAAGACCGGGTCCGCTTCTACCAGGCGTCCACCTCGGAACTTTACGGCAACAGCCCTGCTCCGCAAAACGAACGAACCCCATTCGCACCGCGCAGCCCCTATGCAGCGGCAAAGCTTTACGCCTACTGGATGACGGTGAATTACCGCGAAGGTTACGGCATGTTCGCGAGCAACGGCATCCTGTTCAACCACGAAAGTCCGATCCGCGGCGAGACATTCGTCACGCGCAAGGTCACGCGCGCCGTCGCCGCCATTCATGCTGGAAAACAGGACAGGCTCTATATCGGCAATCTGGAAGCGCGGCGCGACTGGGGTCACGCCAGGGACTATGTCGAAGGCATGTGGATGATCCTGCAGCACCACAGGCCCGACGATTTCGTGTTGGCCACAGGAGAGGCGCATTCCGTACGCGAGCTCATCGAAAAGGCGTTCGCGGCCGTCGGGCGCACGCTCGTCTGGAAGGGCGAGGCGCAGGACGAAGTCGGTCTCGATGCAAAGACCGGCGCGGTGCTGGTTGCCATCGATCCACGCTACTTCCGGCCCACAGAGGTCAACAACCTCCTCGGCGACTGCAGCAAGGCGCAGCGCGAACTCGGTTGGACGCACCGTATCACTTTCGACCAGCTTATCGCCGAGATGGTCGAGGCCGACATCAAACTTGTCTCATGACGCCGCCGCTCGACTACAGCCTGCAAGGCAAGCGGGTCTTTGTCGCCGGTCATCGTGGCCTCGTCGGCTCTGCGCTGGTGCGGCGGCTGCAGGGCGAGGACTGCCAAATTCTTGTGGCGGGCCGGTCGGAGCTCGACCTCCTGCGTCAGGACGCCGTCGAGCGCTGGATGGCGCAGCACAGGCCTCAGGCAGTGTTCGTCGCGGCCGCAACGGTGGGCGGGATCCTCGCCAATGACCAGAGGCCGGCCGAGTTTCTCTACGACAATCTGGTCATCGAAACCAATCTGATCGACGCCGCACATCGAAATCGAGTCGAAAAACTGATGTTCCTCGGTTCGTCCTGCATCTACCCGCGGCTTGCGCCGCAGCCGATGAAGGAGGATCTGCTTCTTACCGGACCGCTCGAGCCAACCAATCAGTGGTACGCGATCGCCAAGATCGCCGGCATCATGCTGTGCCGCGCTTATCGCCGCCAATACGGGGCGAACTTCATCTCCGCGATGCCGACCAATCTGTATGGTCCGGGCGACAATTTCGACCTGCAATCCAGTCATGTCATTCCCGCGCTGATCACCAAGGCGCATGCTGTCAGGACCGGTCAGGCAAAGGAGCTGATGATCTGGGGTTCCGGTTCGCCGCTTCGAGAATTCATGTATGCGGACGATTTGGCCGACGCGCTCGTCTTTCTGATGAAACACTATGGCGACGAGGATCACATCAATGTCGGGGTGGCTGAGGAGGTCACCATTAAACAGCTGGCGGTCGAGATCGCGCGGGTTGTTGGCGTCGAGGCTTCGCTTCGCTTCGATGCAAGCAAACCGGACGGCGCGCCTCGCAAGCTCATGGATTCGGCACGCTTATTCGCGATGGGTTGGCGGCCGAAAACGACCCTCGTCGAGGGCCTGCGACGGACTTATGCTTGGTATAGGAGCAATATTGCCAACCAAGGGGCGCAAAAATAGCAGCCTCTTGCTGGCTACGTTTCGTCGAGCACTGACAGGCCGCTGCAGAGCCGCAGTGCCCATTGAGAGGTTCGCGACCGGAGGATAACCGCTTGCGTGGCGACAGCAGCGCCCCTTAAGGCTGGCTACCTGACAACGCCGTAGACAGCAGCACCCTGCAACACCGGAGCCGTGATGGTTCCGATCACCGACAGGAATTTCTGCACCTCGGTCAGCGGCGCGTTGGCGACATAGAGAATGTCCTTGTCACGCATGGGGAAAGCGCGTGCCATGAAGTACGAATTGGCGTTGCGCAGATTGAGCCGATAGACCACGGGCACGTAATTCGTGGCAATCTGCTCCTTTCGCTCGGGCAACATTTCGGCAACCAGCGAGGCCGGCTCGAAGCGCAGGAGAAACACACCAGTGGAATCGGCCCGGAAGTCGAGAAGACCGCCGGCCCGGGCCAGAGCCTGTTCCAGCGTCATGCCCGCAGCGTCAAACTGGATCAATTCGTTGCGGCCGGTGCCGCCAAAAGCGGTAAAACGCTGCGGCTCCCGAACGACCGTCAGCACGTCCCCCGGACGCACATACACATTCTCGCGCGCATCGGCGAGCAGGATGTTGAATGGTACGTTGGCGCTCTTCTCACCGCGAGTCAGCCGCACGAAAACCTCGTGGCCCGGCGCCCGCAAGCCGCCCGCGGCAGCGATGACATCGAGCACGCGGTCACCCTTGACGCTCACGGGCGCCAGCATGCCGTTGGTAACTTCGCCCGTCACCGTGACGGTATTGTTCCGGTTTTTCGTGATGGTCACGACCGCCTGAGGTTCGATCGCCTTGCCCCGGAGCGAATCGACGATCAGGCTTTCCGCCTCGGCCGGACGCAGTCCGGCAATCTTCAGGCGCCCGGCATAGGGCACCTGGATCGTTCCGTTCTGCGAAACTTCCTGTTCCGGGATCGTAGCGGTTCGCGAGCCAGGGCTGTTGCGGTCGATGCTCGCGGACGAAAAAAGCCCGCCGGAACCGGCCTCCCAGATTGTCACTGTGACAGCATCGCCGCTACCAATCCGCACATCGGGCGGACGCCGGCTGTCACGAAACATGCCGTACAGGGTGGGCGCCTGCCGTTTGGCGACGATCGCGGCAATGCGCTCGTCGATGTCCACCACGACGTATCCGCTTATGATTCCGGTATTGCTTTCGTTGGAAACGATCTCAGAGGCGGTGGGGCCGGCAGAGGGCACGGTTCCACACCCCGTTACCCAAACGGCGCACAGGCAAACAAGTCCCCAACTCAAATGCCGTTTGGGCACTCAAGATCCCCCGAATTTCCACGGGACAGGCTAAACTGAAACAGCCCAAAGAAACAGTCGTGATCACATATCAAGAGTTGCCGTTGCCAAATTGCAACAACAAGGAGCGCCGCTCGCGTTAAGCTTAATATATTGACAAATATAACCTTTTCCAACCACGACTGACCAGGTCCAGTCTTCGCAAGTTGCGGGCGCGGAGAAATCTGCCAACAGGCTTAAGCGACTCTTACCGACTTGGATCCGGCATCGCTCAAAGCGGCGGCGAATCGGGATCGATCGCCCTCGCGTCAGGCGAAGGCTCTGCCTCAAGACGCCATGCCAGAAGGCAGTCTAAGCCCGATCCGCCAGCCGGCGCTCGGCGGCCCCGCAGATGGCATGGCCGACCGCGATATGCATTTCCTGGATATGGTTGGTCTGCTCCGACGGCACGCAGATGCAGAGGTCGCACAGTTGCCGCATCCGGCCGCCTGACCGGCCGGTCAATCCGATCGTCGGCATCCCGTTCTCGCGGGCGGCCTCAACAGCACGCAGGACATTGGCGCTGTTGCCGCTGGTCGAAATTGCGACCAGCACGTCGCCCTCCTGGCCGAGCGCCCGAAGCTGGCGTGCAAACACTTGGTCGAACGCATAATCGTTCGCGATCGCGGTCAAGGCGGACGTGTCGACGGTGAGCGCCAGGCCCGGTAACGGCGAGCGTTCGATCAAATAGCGCCCCACCAGTTCAGCGGCGAGATGCTGCGCATCGGCCGCCGAACCACCATTGCCGCAGAACATGATCTTGTTGCCGCGCACAAGCGCAGCATAAACCGTTTCGATCGCGCGCTGAACGACGTCTTCGAGATCGGCCAGCGCCTCAAAGTTGCGTGCCGCGGTGAGGCAATAGCTACGAAAATCGGACATTCAATCCTTCTCGCGATATCAGGCTTCCGCCGGCGCTGCGTCCCGTATCGGCGCATAATCCCGGTAGCGGCGCTTCCATTCCGCGATCAGAGCGGAGTCGTCCGTATTCCAAGGATGGAACGACGGCCGGTAATAGTCGAAATACAATTGTAGCGGAACGATCTCGCGCAAGATTTGCGTGAGACCTCGGGAAGGCTTCGCCTCCTTCGCATCACTGTCGACAGAAGCAGTTACAGGCTCACCGCGCTCCTTGCGGCTTTGCTTTAACGACCGTACGGACAAGAATATCGAGTAGCTGAACAGCACAGTAGCAGCCATCATGGCAGCGACGCGGTGCAGATAACTGAAAACACCATTGCCGCAGACCTCCCGGTAGACATCGAAGCATACCGCTTTGTGCTCGGCCTCCTCCACAGCATGCCACAACCACATGGCCGCAAGCGCCGGATCTGCCTTTTCCATAAAGGGTTCTTGCCAGCGCAGAAGATTATGCGAGAGGATGGCGGTGAAGTGTTCCAGCGCGCAGGTGAACGCGAGCTGCGAGGCGCGGGGTGCATATTTCGAAACACGCGCCAACGAACGTGCAACCGCTTCTTCGATTTCGGGACCGCGCGTGAATGTTTCTGCCAGCCGCGCATTGGCGCGCGCATGTTCCTTGCTGTGCATGGCCTCCTGGAACACAAATGCCTTCACCTGTTCCTTAAGTTCAGGATCGGAAATGCGGTCCTGATAATTCTGGACGGAGCGGATAAAGAACCGTTCTCCCGGCGGAAACACGAAAGAAACCGCATTCAGGACATCCTCGATGTCCTTCTCGGAGGCAAGCCAGCCGCACGTCGTTGCGGAATCAAACGGGATGTTGACGCGCCGCCGGACGATCGGAACGGGAGACGGGATCGGCATCGGCATCGGCATTTTTCTACTCTGGATCGTATGCCCGGGCAACCACAGGACGCCCGGTTGGTCGGGTTGTTTGTCCTGCAAGCGCATAGGTCCGGCTGCGCAAAAAAGCGATTGCGGCCTCGTCGGTTGCAAATGCAGCCAACTGATCCGGCGCGATCAGCGGCCCAAGCGTCGCCTGGAGTGTAAAGCCGCGCTTGTTGTTGACCTCGCGGATCAAGAGCGACTGGTGCAAACGCGGCAATGCCAGCGCGGCCAGCTGGAACGCCAGTCCGTTATGCCCTTCGAAATAGATCGGCAGCACCTGCGCTTTGGTGCGCCTGGCCAGCCGCGCAACGTGCGGATTCCAAGGCGGATCGACCACCGCACCGGCTGAAAAAAAATAGCGTGCAACCTGGCCCGACGGAAATACCAGCAATGCCCCGCCGCGACCGAGCAATTCCAGTGCCTTGCGAAAGCCCTGCACATTGAGTGTGCGGTTCTCCGGCAGCCGCAACGGATCGACATAAATGCCACGGTCTTCAGTGCCTGGCAGCTGGGCGACCATATGCCAAACCATAACCGTGACATCCGTCCTCCTGGACAGGAGCATGGCGTCAAGCGCCAGCCCCTCGATCAGACCATAGGGATGGTTCGAGACCACAATCAGCGGTCCATGAGACGGCACACAAGACAACGGTAATCCCCGCCACTCGGTGCGAATTGACAGTGCACCGAGAAGCTGCGCCGAAAACGTTTCGGGCGTTGGTTCAAGGTCGCGGCACAGGCTGTATAGCTGATCGATTCCGAGAAATCTTTCGACCGCCTTCGCCAAATGGTGCTCGATTGACTGCCTAAGTCCTCGCATCCTTCGCAAACCCGCGGGCGCAATGCCGGACCAATCCCTTAGGCATTGCCGGGGATGCCGTCCATAGACCCGTGCGACCGGAACACTTTATTGCTGGGCCGTTCTGGTCATGCTTGGCGCCCGCACCATGCCAATGCCAATAGCGGGCGGCTGCGGGCAGCCGCGAGAACCTTAGGCAGGGCCCAAAAGCCGCGTCCATCGGACAAATTGCCCCCGGCGTAGGCAGACGCTATAGGCATCGGCAGACGCGACACTAGATTTCAGGGGTGAGAGCCCCGAAAGATCAGGGAAGTCCGGTGCACGAAACCCCAAAATCAGCTTCCAAGCCCGCCTCGAAGACGCCCCTCCTAGACCGGGTCAAAATCCCGGCCGATCTGCGCGCCCTGCCACAATCCGACCTGCCGCAGCTTGCCGAGGAGCTCCGCACGGAAATGATCGATGCCGTCGCCGTTACGGGCGGGCATCTGGGCGCGGGGCTTGGCGTCGTCGAACTCACCGTGGCGCTGCATTACGTGTTTGATACCCCCAACGACCGGCTGATCTGGGATGTCGGCCACCAGGCCTATCCACACAAGATCATCACCGGCCGGCGCGACCGCATCCGCACGCTGCGCCAGGGCGGCGGCCTGTCCGGCTTCACCAAGCGCGCCGAGAGCGAATACGACCCCTTCGGTGCGGCGCATTCGTCGACCTCGATTTCGGCCGGCCTCGGCATGGCGGTGGCCCGTGACCTGAAAAACGAAAAGCGCAACGTCATCGCCGTGATCGGCGATGGCGCGATGTCGGCCGGGATGGCCTATGAGGCGATGAACAATGCCGGCGCAACGCATTCGCGGCTGATTGTCATTCTTAACGACAACGACATGTCGATCGCCCCGCCGGTCGGCGCGATGTCGGCCTATCTGGCAAGGCTTCTGTCGGGAAAGACCTACCGCAACCTGCGCGAAATCGGCAAACAGCTCGCGCACAGGCTTCCGAAATTCTTCGAGCAGCGCGCGCTGCGTGCCGAGGAATATGCGCGCGGCATGATGACCGGTGGTACGCTGTTTGAGGAACTCGGCTTCTATTATGTCGGTCCGATCGACGGGCATAATCTGGATCATCTGCTGCCGGTGCTGAAGAATGTGCGGGACGCCGAGAGCGGACCGATCCTCGTCCATGTCGTCACCCAAAAGGGCAAAGGCTACGCGCCGGCCGAGGGGTCGGCGGACCGCTATCACGGTGTCACAAAATTCGACGTTGCGACCGGAGCGCAAGCCAAGGCCAAGGCCGCAGCGCCCGCCTATACCAAGGTGTTCGGCGATGCGCTTGTCGCGGAAGCCAAGCGCGACGACAAGATCGTTGCCATCACAGCCGCCATGCCGTCCGGCACCGGGCTCGACCTGTTCGCCAAGGAATTCCCGAGGCGCTTCTTCGATGTCGGCATCGCCGAACAGCACGCTGTGACCTTTGCCGGCGCACTCGCCGCCGAGGGCCTGAAGCCGTTCGCTGCGATCTACTCGACCTTCCTGCAGCGCGCCTATGACCAGGTGGTGCACGACATCGCCATTCAGTCGCTGCCGGTGCGCTTTGCCATCGACCGCGCCGGCTTGGTCGGCGCCGACGGACCGACCCATGCCGGCTCGTTCGATATCGCCTATCTGGGCTGTCTGCCGGGCTTCGTGCTGATGGCCGCGGCCGACGAAGCCGATCTGGTGCATATGGTGGCGACCGCGGCAGCGATCGACGACACGCCTTCGGCGCTGCGCTATCCGCGCGGTGAAGGCATCGGCGTGCCGCTGCCCGGGCGTGGTAAGCCGCTGGAGATCGGCAAGGGCCGCATCATGCGGCAAGGCACCAAGGTGGCGCTTCTGTCATTCGGGGCGCGGCTGTCGGAATGCCTGAAGGCTGCCGACGAACTCGCCGGCTATGGCCTCTCAACCACCGTCGCCGATGCGCGCTTCGCCAAACCGCTCGATACCGACCTCGTGCTGCGGCTGGCACGCGAGCACGAAGTGCTGATCACGATCGAAGAAGGATCGACCGGCGGGTTTGGGGCCTATGTGCTGCAGACGCTGGCCGATAATGCAGCGCTGGAAAACGGCCTCAAGGTCCGCGTTATGGTGCTGCCGGACGTCTTCATCGATCAGGATAGTCCGGCGGCGATGTATGCCAAGGCTGGGCTCGACATGCGCGGTATCGTCGGCAAAGTATTCGAGGCGCTTGGCCGCGAGATGAAAACCGAAAGCAAAAGTGCAGGTTGAAAGCGAAAAGCAAAAGGCCCAGCATACCGGCTGGGCCCCTCGCGGATGAATGACAGCATTCGCAGCCAGCGAAAAAAGCCGTCAAACGTCCCCACGATCACAATTTCCGAAATACGCGTGCTGCAACGCCGACACGTCCTCGGACATGGCGCGATAAACACCAGCCATGACAATGGCTGGAAACCAGAACAGCATCACCATAAAAGGTCTCCATGTCCCGGGGCGTTACTTGGCAGTTCACGCCTCACGGCTCGATGACATGAAAACGCGGCAATGCTTGCTTCGGTTCCCGGGGCATGGCGTGTTCGCAGCGTGCGCAACCTTGGCGCGCAGAATTAATTCACCGAATACGCGCCGCACGATATTTTACATTTAAAGCTTTATTCTAGGCCGCCGGTTTCCTAGGATCGGCGACGATCCAGCGCCATATCGCGACCAGCCCGATGCCCGACAAAGACTTGCCATCACCGACACAAGGGGTCGTCTTCATTCATGGCGTGGGCGGCTCGGCCCGCGCCTGGCAGCCGCAGGCGGACAGCCTGCGCGCCGCAGGGTTTATGCCGCTCGCGCTAGACCTGCCGGGCTATGGCGGGCGGACGGCGATCGAACAGATTACCTTCGAAGAATTCGCGCAGGACGTTGAGGCCCAGATCGCGAAGGCCGGATTGGTCAGGCCGGTTCTGGTCGGCCATTCGCTTGGCGGCATGATTGCGCAGACCATGTTGCGTCGGAAACCGTACGGTTATCGCGGCGCGGTCCTGGTCGGCACGAGTCCTGCCTTCGGCAAGCCGGACGGCGACTTCCAGAAGAAATTCGTCGCCGACCGCCTTGCGCCGCTCGCCTCCGGCAAAACCATGCCCGAACTCGCGGCCGCCATGATCGACGAGATCATCGGACCCAATGCCGACCCTGACGGCAAGGCGCTGGCCGTGGCCTCGATGGCCGCAGTGCCGGCCGCGACCTACAAGGCCTGCGTCGAGGCCATCGTCACCTTCGAGGAGCGCGCCAACCTGCCCGAGATCAAGGTCCCTGTGCTCTGCCTTGTTGGCGAATTCGACGGCAATGCGCCGCCCGCCATGATGCAGCGCATGGCGGCGAAAATTCCCGGCGCGCAATTTGCGCTGCTGCCTGGCCTCGGGCATTTGCCCAATCTGGAAAATCCGGCCGCCTTTGATGCGGCCCTGCTCGCCTTCCTGCGCGATCTGGATGCGGGCGATGTAAAGAAGCGGAGTGCTGCGCCATGAACGCACCAGAAAAGATCGATGTGGAGAAGGTCGATATCGACGCGCCGCTATTTGCGCCGGACGCCTTCGGCCTGAACGATTTCCAGACCGAGTTGCTCGCCAAGAGCCGCAGGTTCGGCAAGCAATATCTCGCGCCCCGCGCCGAGCGGCACGACCGCGACGCCACCTTCCCGATCGAGAATTTCCGCGACATGCATCCCGAAGGCCTGCTCGGCATCTGCATTCCGAAATCCTCGGGCGGTATTGGCGCCGACTACAAGACCTACGCGCTCGCAGCGTCCGAACTCGGCCGCTATTGCGGCGCGACCGCTCTGTCCTGGAACATGCATGTCTGTTCAACGCTGTGGTCCGGGCCAATCTCCGACGAAATGGAGATTCCGGCCGATATCCGCGCCGAGCATCTGCGCCGGCGCGAAATCCATTACGAGCGCATCCTGAAAGACGGCGCGGTCTATGCGCAGCCCTTCTCGGAAGGCGGCGCGGCGGCTGCGGGCGCGGTGGCTTTCGGCACCGAGGCCAAGCCGGTCGACGGCGGCTATATCGTCAACGGCAAGAAGATCTTCGCCTCGCTCTCCGGTTCGGCCGACTATTACGGCGCACTCTGTACGCGCCGGGCGGAGGGCGAGGAAGCCATGCGCCGCAACACGCTCTATCTCGCAATTCCTGCAAATGCACCCGGCGTGACCGTGACCGGCGACTGGGACCCGCTCGGGATGCGCGGCACGGTCTCGCGCACACTGATCTTCAAGGATGTGTTCGTGCCGGAAGACGCCGCCCTGATGCCGCCCGGCGTCTATTACCAGGCGGTGCTGCGCTGGCCGCACATGTTCCTGACGCTGACGCCGACCTATATGGGCCTCGCGCAGGCGGCCTATGATTTCACTGTCGCTTATCTTCGCGGCGAGGTGCCGGGCATGCCGCCAGTGAAGCGTCGCATGTTCCCGACCAAGCAGCTTGCGGTCGCCGAGATGAAGCTGATGCTGGAACAGACCAAGGCGCTGTGGTTTCAGACCATCAGCGAGGCGCGCCCCAACCCCTCCAAGGACTCGGTGATGCGCGCCTATTGCGCGCAGCATACCGTGATGGAAAATGCCAATGCGCTGGCGGTGAAGGCGATCCGCACTTGCGGCGGGCAGGCGATGCTGAAGAGTCTTCCGCTGGAGCGCATCTATCGCGACAGCCGTTGCGGCTCGCTGATGCTGCCATGGACCGCGGAAATCTGCATGGACCGGCTTGGCAGGGAGACGCTGTACGAGCCGGGCGAGAAGGATGAGTGACGAGGTGATTGCCGGAGACAGCCGTTTGAAGAACGGCGTTCGCTTCGCTCGCCTATGCCCCGGCAATCCATCATCTTACGAAAATGATGGATGCGCGGGTCAGGCCCGCGCATGACGGGTAGTCCATGGACCTCTCCGACCTCATCGCCCGCAACGCCGATTTCACGCCGGACAAGACCGCGATCCGGTTCGCCGGCCGCACCCTGAGTTACGCCGCCTTCCACGCGCGCATCACCGCCGCCGCGCGTGCGCTGAAATCCGAACTCGGCGTCGGCCGCGGCGACCGCGTCGCCATACTGGCCGCCAACCATTCAGACTATCTCGTCACGCTCTATGCTTGCGCCCGGCTCGGCGCCATGCTGGTGACGCTCAACTGGCGGCTCGCCGTGCCCGAGCAGCTTTTCATCCTCAGCGACAGCGGCGCCAAGGTGCTGATCGTCGACAAGGAATTTTCGGCCGTGGTGGGGCAGCTTGCGCAACATCTGCCGGATATCCGGGTGGTCGGGCTCGATTACACGCCAGACAATGCGCCTTGCTTCGACGACCTGATCGCGGCAGGGTCAGGCGACGGCCGCAATCCGCATACCGACACTTCGAATCCGCTTCTGCTGGTCTACACCTCCGGCACTACCGGGCGGCCCAAGGGCGCAGTGCTACGGCAAGAGGCGCTGGTCTGGAACGCGCTGATGAGCCACCACGCGCATGACATGCGCGCGGACGATCACATTCTGACGTCCCTGCCGCTGTTCCATGTCGGCGGGCTCAACATCCAGACCACGCCGGCGCTGCAGCTCGGCGCCACCGTGACCGTGCATCAGCGCTTTGCGCCGGACACCACGCTGCAGGCCATCGGCCAGGAACGTCCGACGCTGATGCTGACGGTGCCCGCGGTGATGCAGGCGCTGTCCCAGCATCCGCTCTGGGAAAAGACCGACCTCTCCTCGCTCCGGGCTGTCGCCGCCGGATCGAGCCTCATTCCGGTGCCGCTGATCGAGGCGTTCATGGCGCGCGGCATACCCGTCATCCAGATTTACGGCTCTACCGAGACCGGCCCGACCGCGGTCTATACTCGCGTCGGCGGAGACCTTTCGCGTCTCACATCGACCGGCCTGCCCGGTCTCTATTGCGAGGCCAGGATTGTGGACAATGAGGGCCGTGAAGTACCGCACGGCACAGCCGGCGAAGTGGTCGTCCGCGGCCCGAACGTGCTTTACGAATACTGGGGCAATGCCGAGGCGACCGCGGATGCGCTGCGCGACGGCTGGTATCACACCGGCGACATCGGCACCCGCGACGCCGACGGCTATTTCTACATCCATGACCGCAAGAAAAACATGATCATCTCCGGAGGCGAGAATATCTATCCGGCCGAGGTCGAGCGCGTCCTGCACGACCACCCCTGCATCGCGGAGGCCGCGGTCGTCGGCAGGCCCGATCCGAAATGGCAGGAGGTGCCGGTGGCCTATATCGTGTGCCGCAAGGACATGGCCGTCAGCGCAGACGAGGTAAAGGAGTTCGTCGGACGCAATCTCGCGCGCTTCAAAATTCCGCGCGAGGTCGTTTTCGTGGACAGTTTGCCGCGCACCGCGCTCGGCAAGGTGCAGCACTTCATGCTGCGGGAGCAGACGTCAGCTCCGCCCTCATCCTGAGGAGCGCACGAAGTGCGCATGCCGACGGACGAGGGCAGCCTATCTGAGGGAAACTGAATGCGTATTGCAGTGCTGGGTGGCGGCAACGGCTCGTTTGCGGCAGCAGGAGACTTCGCGCTGGCCGGACACGACACGCGGCTGTGGCGGCGCGACACGGACGCCGTCGAGGCGCATCACGCTGCCGGCTCGACAATCGCCATCAAAGACTTCGCCGGCAAGCACGAGGCAAAGTTGTCGCTGGTCACGAATGACATCGCGCAAGCCGTACGCGACGCCGAGCTGATCGTCTGCCCCGCCCCTGCCCACGCACAAGCCGACATCGCGAAGGCGCTGGCGCCGCATCTGAAAGACGGACAGGTGGTCTTCCTGCCGCCTGGCACCTTTGGTTCGATGCTGTTTGCGCAGGCGATGCAGACCGCCGGCAACACGGCAAAGGTGGCGTTCGCCGAGACCGGCACCCTGCCCTGGCTGACTCGCAAGCACGGCCCGTTCGAGGCGGCGGTCACCGTGCGCGCCAAGCGGCTGCCGACCGGCGTGTTTCCGCTCACACTGAAAAGCCATGCGCTGTCGGTGATCGGCCAGGCCTTTCCCGGCGTGATCGAGGATTGCGGCGACGCGCTGTCCGGTGCGCTGATGAACGCGGGCGGGATCATCCATCCGCCGCTGATCACCATGAATGCCGGGCCGCTGGAGCATTTCGACCGCTGGGACATTCATAAGGAGGGCACGCAGCCCTCGATCCGCCGCGTGACCGATGCGCTCGACGCCGAACGCATCGCGGTGCGCGAGGCGCTGGGCTATCGTGCGCCGCATTTCCCGCTCGCCGACCATTACGCCAAGCAAGGCGACGAGTGGATGTATGGCCGCGGCTCGCACGACAAACTGACGGATTCCGGCGACTGGCGCGAACACATCGTACTGACCGAGCATCGCTACATGCTGGAAGATACCCGCATGGGGCTGTCGTTCCTGATCTCGGTTGCCGAACTCGCCGGCGTGCAAACGCCGCTCGCGCGCGCGTTCCTTGCGATCGGCAGCGCCATTGTCGGCGAGGACTTCATGGTGACGGGCCGGACGCTGAAAGGCATGGGGCTCGGGGGACATGATAAGGCGGGATTGCAGGCGCTGCTGCGCGATGGGTTCTGAATGGTGCGTTTCGATTGTCTCTTGGCCCGTACCAACACTCTCTCCGGTCATTCCCGCGAAAGTGGGAATCCAGAAGCCAAAGTCCCGCTTGTTGTTGATGAGAAGACTAGTTCCCCGCCTTCGCGGGGACGAGCGAGGTTAGAGTGATGCCCGATACGATCGCCTGTCTTGGCGCCGGCCGCATGGGGCGCGGCATTGCCGTGGTGTTTGCCTATGCAGGACATCCGGTGAAGGTGGTCGATTTCAAACCGCGCGGCGGGGAGGATTTCAAGACGCTCGAGACGGAAGCACTCAACGAAATCCGCGGCGTGCTGAGCTCGCTCGCCGCCTTCGGCATGTTCGATCCGGCGCAGGTCGAAACCATCCTCGCACGCGTGTCCATCGTGCCGCAGCGCGATGCACAGGCTGCGTTCTCGCAGGCCGCGGTGATCTTCGAAGGCGTGCCGGAAGTGCTCGACCTCAAGCGCGAGGCGCTGGCGCAAGTCTCGAAACTCGCAGGGCCCTCCCCGATCATCGCCTCCACGACCTCGACCATTCTGGTGGACGACATCTCTGGCGCAGTCGAGCATCCCCAGCGCTTCCTTAACGCGCATTGGCTGAACCCGGCCTATCTCGTGCCGCTGGTCGAAATGTCGCCGGGCAAGCACACCGACCCCGCCGTCACTGCGCGGCTCAAGGCGCTGCTGGAAGGCATCGGCAAGGTGCCGGTCGTCTGTGCAGCGGCGCCGGGCTATATCGTGCCGCGCATCCAGGCGCTGGCGATGAACGAAGCCGCACGCATGGTGGAGGAAGGCGTCGCCTCGCCAGAAGACCTCGACAAGGCGATCAAGTACGGCTTCGGCTTCCGTTTCGCCGTGCTCGGCATGCTGGAATTCATCGACTGGGGCGGCGGCGACATCCTCTATTACGCGAGCCGCTATCTGACCAAGTCGCTCGACAACGAGCGCTATGCCGCGCCCGACATCATCGCGCGCAACATGGAGGCTGGCCATATCGGCCTGAAGACTCAGCGAGGGTTTCTGAATTACGAGGGCATGGATGTAGAAGCCTATCGGGCCGAGCGATTGCGCGCGTTCGTGGCGATGCTGCGGCATTTCGATTTGGTGAAGCCGCCCGTCCTCAAGGATTGACACCCTCAATCGGCCTCATTGTGAGGAACGCCGAAGGCGTGTCTCGAAGGATGTGACCGCCCTCGTCCTTCGAGACGGGCGCTGCGCGCCCTCCTCAGGATGAGGGCGGACAACTACCCGAACACATCCTGCAGCTCGCCGTCCTTAACCACGACGGTGTTATCGAGGGTGATCGTGGTGTTCATCACCGGCAGGTCGAAGTGGCCGGCGGTGTAGCGGCCCGCGAATTCGTTGGCGCCCGTGGAGAACAGGAAATTGCCCGGCACGGCGCGGATCTCGGTGCCGTTGGTATCGCGCTGGCCGTACATCGACAGCGCCTCGTAGCGCGCGCCGGGATTCATCCCCCAGCCGACATGCGACACCGCGTAAGCCTCGCGGTCGCCCCAGGCGGCGAGATACTTGCGGAACATCGCGGCATCCGCGCCCTCGCCGATAATGTCGGCGATGTAGTCGTCCTTGAAGTCGAGCCGGATCGGCTCGGCGATATAGCGTTTGAAGGTCAGATTGACGTCGCCGCGGTCGAGCACCAGCGTGCCATTGACCGATTGAGCTTTGGGAAAGCTCACCACGATGCCGCCCGGCCAATGCGCCAGCGTGCCGGGCTTTTCGGTCCAGCCCCAGATGCCGACGGTCTGCGCGCCTTCCATATTCACATCGAGATCGGTTCCGGCGGCGGAGGTCACCTTCATGCGCTTCGAGCCGCGCAGCATGCGCGCGGCGTTGCGCACCCGCGTCTCCAAAGCGGGATCGGGCCGCATGCGCTCCAGCGCCTCGGGATGCTCGTTGGAAATCACCATGATCCGCGCACCGGCCTTGAGGATGTCGGGAGTCTCCGGCGCATGCATCAGGCCTTCCAGCGTACAGTCGACCACGAATCCGGCCTGCCCAAGCGCCGACACCACGGGCGCAAGCTTGCCGATCGCGACGCTCGCCCCGGTCGAGCGGATCGGCACGGGATGGTGGTTGCGCGGCGTTGGCACCACGACATGGAACGGCCGCGCGCCGAGGCGCAAGAGCGCGAGTTCGGCAAGCTGCACATTGAGCTGGCGCGACTGGGTTTCCGACAGGATCGCGGCAGTGTCACCCTTTTTTACCGCGCATTTTTCGAACAGTTCGCAGAAAGCGTCGATCCATTTGCCTTCGATCCGGTCCGCCAGCATCAGTTTTCCTCCGGGAAGCCTCTCAGGAGCCGGGCGCGCAAGGCATTGAAGCCCGCATTCAAGATCAGGCCGAGCGCGGAGATCGCGATGATGGGCACGAACATGTCCACCGTCTGGAAATTGCGCGCGGCCCGGACCAGGAGATGCCCGAGCCCGTCGGTCGAGGATATCATTTCCGACAGAAAGACCACGATGCACGAAATCACAAGGCTGATGCGACAGCCGGTCAGGATCGATGGCAAAGCCGCGGTCAGGACCACGGTGAAAAGACTTTTCAGCCGGCTCACCCCCATCGCCCTGGCCGACCAGACCAGCTTGGGCTCGACCGCAAGTGCACCCTGATAGGTTGCGAGCAGGATCGGGAACAGCGCATCGGCAAAGACCAGCGCGATCTTGGAGGAATGGTCGAAGCCCAGCGTCAGGATGAAGGCCGGGTAGAGGGCGATTTTGGGCACCGGCGCGAGCACCCGCACCAGCGGACGGAGCAGCGCGCCGATCAGCGGGCTTCCGACTGCCGCGATCCCAAGGCTCACGCCCACGGCCACCGCAAGCCCGAAGCCCCAGAACAGCCGATACAGCGTCGTTCCGGCATGGCCCAGGAACACCGGATCGCCGAGCAATTGCGCGAAGCGGCCGAAGACCGCGCCCGGCGGCGGCAACAGCGTCGGGGGCGCGATCTTGGTAACGGTGAGATATTGCCAGAGCGCAAGCAGCAGCAGGATTGGAATCATCCCGATGATGAGATCGGAAAGGCGGCCGCGCGCGGTCATGCCGATCCGACCGCGATCTGGTGCACCGGGTCAGCCCAGCCGACCACGACGCCACGGAACCGCTCGAAGATCAGATCGAGCACGAACCCGAGCACGCCGACGATCACGATCGTGGCGTAGACTGTGTGGTATTGCGCCAGATCGAGCGAGTTGAACAGAAGATTGCCGATCCCGGCCTGGCGCACGATCATCTCGCTGGTCACCATGGTGATCAGCGCCAGCACCAGACCGGTGCGGCAGCCCACCATGATTTCCGGCAAGGCCGCGGGCAGCACGATGCGCAGGAGCCGCTCGCGCGCATTCATCCCCATCGCCGCGCCAGACCAGAGCAGCTTCTCGCCCACCGCCTTGGCGCCCTGATAGGTATGGTAGATCAGCGGCAGCGTGACCCCCAGAAAAATCACCAGGGTCTTCGATGCTTCGCCGATGCCAAGCCAGAGCATGATGATGGGCATCAGCGCCGCTTTCGGCACCGGATAGATCACCATGAAGAGCGGATTGAAAAAGGCGGCGACCTTCTTGCTCCGCCCCATCATCAGCCCGACCGGCACTGCGAACAGCAAGGCCAGGACGAAGCCGATGACCATGCGGCGGATCGACGAGAGAATATCGTTGAGCGAGCGTGGATCGCTGAGGATCGCGGGAAGATCGCGCAGCGTCTCCATCGCGGTCGGCAGCGAGTCGAGCGCAACGATCCGCGCGCCGATTTCCCAGGCGAGCAGCAGCGCGAAGCACGCGATCAGCGGCGGCACGCCCGGTATCGCGGTGAGATTCTTCATGCGCAAAGACTCATGCTTATGCCGCCTCGTCCTCCTGATGGTCCATCATCTTCTCGATATCGACCACGTAGTCCTGGTACTTTCGGTTGACGAGCAGCTCGGCGCGGTGGCGCGGCCGGGGCAGATCGATCGGGACGATTTCCTTGATGCGGCCGGGCGAGCGCGTCATCACCATCACCCGGTCGGAGAGAAACACCGCTTCCTCCACGCTATGGGTGACGAACAGCACAGTCTTGCGATCGCGCTCCCAGATGTCGAGGAGATCGTTCTGCAGGCGCACACGGGTATGGGCGTCGAGCGCCCCGAACGGCTCGTCCATAAGCAGGATTTTCGGCCGATAGGCGAGCGTGCGGCAGATTGCGACGCGCTGCTTCATGCCGCCCGACAATTCCTTCGGATAGAAATCGGCATAGCGGGTGAGATTGACCATCGCGAGCAAATCGCGGGCGCGCGCCTCGGCAGCCTTGCGGCTCTCGCCCTGCTCGAGCAGGCCATACATCACATTGCCGATGACCGTCTTCCAGGGAAACAGCGCGAATTCCTGAAACACGGGGCCGCGGTCCGGGCCCGGCCCCTCGACAGGCCTGTTGTCGACCAGCACGGCACCGGTCGATGGCGGCACGAAGCCGCCCACGATATAGAGCAGCGTGGACTTGCCGCAGCCGGACGGGCCCAGGATCGACACGAACTCCCCGTCGCCTACCTTCAGGTCGATGTCGGAAATCGCGAGATGTGGCCGGTTGCGCTGAGTGTCGAAGGTTTTGGAGAGGCCTTCAATTGAGATCATTGTGCAGCCGCAATCCGGTCATCGGTATCCCGTATCCAGTTTTCCGCGCGACGATAGCGGGCGCTCCGGATGCCGGCAAGCGCGGCTTGGATGCAGCAGATGCAAGCGTTATGGGCAGCGGATCTTGGGACATTTTCCGCCGTCCGGCAGCGCTCGGGCTGCGGACCTGCAACCCCTCGGTGTAGATCGGGCCGGCCCCTGCGCCCGCCAAGATCGCGGTTGACCCGGTAATTCCGATGTTTCATGCCTAGAACCCGTTCGACGCCCCGCTCACCGGATCGCCACCGCAACCGCCATGCATGAAGACTTCTCCCGCGAAGAGGTCATCGAGGGCTCTTCCGACCGCGCCTTCGGCATCGTCATGGCGATTTTTTTCGCCATTGTCGGGCTGTGGCCGCTGGTCTTCGGGTCGGCGCCGGGCGTGCGCTGGTGGGCGCTGGCTGTAGCCGCCATCTTCGCCGCGCTGGCCCTGAGCCGGCCGGCAACGCTCGCACCGCTGAACCGGCTGTGGCTGCGCTTCGGCCTGCTGCTGGCTAAAATCGTGAGCCCGATCGTGCTCGGGCTCCTGTTCTATACGACGGTCGCGCCCATCGGCCTCGTAATGCGCGCCTTCGGCAAGGACCCTTTGCGGCTGCGGCGCGATCCGGCGGCCCAAAGCTACTGGATCCCGCGCGAGCCGCCCGGCCCCGCGCCCGACACCATGAAAAACCAGTTCTGAGGGCCGGATGCTGTCGTTTCTGCGAGAATTCTGGGTGTTCCTGCGCGCCCGCAAGAAATTCTGGCTGCTCCCCATCTTCATCATGATGGCGGTGTTCGGCGCGCTGATCGTGCTCACCAAGGGCTCGGCGGTTGCGCCCTTCATCTACACGATCTTTTAGAGCGCCGTTGCCCCGATGCGTATCGTCGGCCTTTCCGCCTTCTACCACGACAGCGCCGCAGCGCTGATCGTCGATGGCAAGATCGTTGCCGCCGCGCAGGAGGAGCGTTTCACCCGCAAGAAGCACGACGCCTCCTTCCCGCATCACGCGCTCGCCTTTTGCCTCGATGCCGCGGGCGCCAAGCTGGACGGCATCGATTACGTGGTGTTCTACGACAAGCCATTCCTGAAATTCGAGCGGCTCCTTGAAACTTATCTCGCCTTTGCACCGCGGGGCTTTCGCTCCTTCCGCATGGCGATCCCGCTGTGGCTGCGCGAGAAGCTCTTCCAGAAGCAGCTGTTGCGTGACGAACTGAAACGCTATTCGGCGGATTTCGATCTCGAGAGCAGGCTCCTCTTCACCGAGCATCACCAGAGCCACGCAGCATCCGCCTTCTTCCCCTCCCCGTTCGAGGAAGCCGCCGTGCTGACCATGGACGGCGTCGGAGAATGGGCGACGACATCGACCGGCATTGGCCGCGGCAACGATCTTAAAATTCTGAAGGAGCTGCATTTCCCGCATTCGCTCGGCCTGCTTTATTCGGCCTTCACCTATTACACCGGTTTCAAGGTGAATTCCGGCGAGTACAAGGTGATGGGCCTTGCGCCCTATGGCGAACCGAAATTTGCGCAGACCATTTTTGACAACCTGATCGATCTGAAACCGGACGGATCGTTCCGGCTCGACCAATCCTATTTCGACTATTGCACCGGACTCCGCATGACGAACGAGAAGTTCGACCGGCTGTTTGGTGCACCCGCGCGCGATCCGGAAACGCTCTTGACGCAGCGCGAGATGGACTTGGCCGCATCGGTGCAGGCAGTGACCGAGGAAATCGTGCTGCGGCTGACCCGTTCGCTCGCGGCCGAGACCGGCTTGCCCAATCTCTGTCTCGCCGGCGGCGTGGCGCTGAATTGCGTCGCCAACGGCAAGGTGCTGCGCGACGGCGCGTTCAGGAATATTTGGATACAACCGGCGGCGGGAGACGCGGGCGGCGCGGTGGGCGCGGCGCTTGCCGCCTATTATCTCTACAAGAAGGGCCCGCGCGAAAGCACCGGCGCGATCGACGGCATGTGCGGTTCCTATCTCGGTCCGGCTTTCGATGATGACGATGCCGCACGGCGCCTAACCGCGGCGGGCGCCCGCTTCGTGCGGCTCGACGATGAGGCGCTGGTCGCGCGCGCCGCCGACGATCTGCGGGACGGCAAGGCGCTCGGCTGGTTTCAGGGCGCGATGGAATTCGGCCCGCGCGCGCTCGGCAACCGTTCGATCATCGCCGATGCGCGCTCGCCCGCCATGCAATCCGCACTCAATCTCAAGGTCAAATACCGGGAGTCGTTTCGGCCCTTTGCGCCGGCCGTTTTGCGCGGCGACGTATCCAATTGGTTCGATCTCGATTGCGACAGCCCGTATATGCTCTTGGTCGCGAACGTTGCGCAAAAACGCCAGCGCGCCATGACCGCCGAAGAACAGGCGCTGTTCGGCATCGAGAAGATCAACGTTCCGCGATCCGAGATCCCGGCGGTGACCCATGTCGATTATTCGGCGCGGGTGCAGACCGTGCACGCAGAGACCAATCCGCGCTTCCATGCGCTCTTGACGGCGTTCAAGGCGCGCACCGGCTGCCCGGTGCTGGTCAATACCAGCTTCAATGTGCGCGGCGAGCCGATCGTCGGCACCCCGGAGGACGCGTTCCGCTGCTTCATGGGCACCGACCTCGACGCGCTCGCGGTCGGCAACCTCTATTTCGTGAAGGACGAGCAGGACGCCGCGCTGAAGCGCGATTACAAGGGCGCCTTCGCGCTGGACTGAGCCGGCCGGACAAATTCGCGGCACAGCCAATCTGCAATCTCTTTCCCGGCAACCCGGCTGCCGGTCTCGTTGAGATGGCCGTTACCGAGTTTGGGCGGAAACCCGTAGAGAAAAACCTGCTCGCGGTCGCCATGGGATCGCAAGGGCGCGAGCAGATCAAGATGCCGGAGGTCGTTCTGCGTGGCGAAATCCGCGATTCGCCGGACCGGGTAGTCGAGATCCTGGGCGTTCATGCGTTGCGCAAGCGCGTGGCGCCAGGCGGCACCGGGCGCCGCCTGAACCGGATCGGGAATGATCGCCATCCCGAAGCCGATCTTGTTCGCCGCCGCTCGGTCGCGCATCCGCAACAGAAGTTTCTCGGTCACTGCCCAGGCGGAGCGCCAGGTCTCGTCGGGCGGTGGAGAAAACAGCGCCTCGTTCTCGGCGCCGAACAACGTAGGCGGTTTGCCCGCGGAGGTGTTGTCGTAAACCAGCGGCTCCGGAATGACCGGGCGGCCGCGCACCACCTGCTTGAGCGCCTGCAGCAGATAGGACGCATTGACCAGACGCCGCTGCCAGTCCGACTGCAGTTCCTTGCGAAACGCGTTGCTGTCCCTAAAGCTCCTGTCGAGTTGAAGCTCGCCGGACGGTGCCATGGTGAAATACGGCTTGGTCTTCTGTCCGTCGGCGCTGAGCGCGCGGCTGTTATTGGCGACGTCGTTGCCGGCATAGAAAGCCAGCACCGCCACATCGGGCCGGAACGCCGTCACACGCTGCTCCAGCTGGAGATATTGCTGGGCGGTGCCGTAACCCGACACGCCAAAATTCAGCACCTCGGCCTTGCGGGGCGCCAGCGCCGGACATGAGGCGTTAAGCGCGCGCTCGACGACGCGCGCCAGGTCATGCTCGTCGGCGAGGTTCGACGAATCGAGAAAAGAGTCGCCCAGCATGGCGATGCGGAGCGTTCCCTCGCCCGGCTCGCGCGTCCAGTCGGCGCCGCGAAAGCCGAACCGGTTCATCCGCAGGAACGCGGTATTCTCGTGGCTCGACCAGCCGCTCACGCCAGGACGGAACGACCAGCCGAGATCGCGATCCGGCTGCGCAAAGACGGGATGCGACCAGCCGAGCACGCGCAGCATGCCCTCGATCAGGAGCAATCCGATCAAAAGGCTCGCGGCGAGAAGCGCGCCCTGCTTCAGCCAATTGGACAATCGCGGCGACATGGCGGGCCTTATAGCGGCTCGGACCGGCGCACGGAATAGCGAGGCCCGCCGTCTCTTGCCTAATATGAACGCGGCATGCCGAGCACGTTCTGACCGATATAGGCGAGGATCAGGTTGGTCGAAATGGGCGCGATCGTGGAGATGCGGGCATCGCGCCACTTGCGCTCGACGTCGAATTCGCGCGCCGCGGCAAAGCCGCCATGGGTCTGCATGCAAGCCTCCGCCGAATGCCAGGCGGCTTCGCTCGCCAGAAGCTTCGCCATGTTGGCCTCCTCGCCGCACGGCTTGCCGGCTTCGAACAGCGCGCAGCCGGCGCGAATCATCAGGTCGGCGGCCTTCCACTCGGCATAGCAGCGCGCCAGCGGAAACTGGATGCCCTGGTTCTGACCGATCGGACGGCCGAACACCTCGCGCTCCTTGGAATAAGCCACAGCCTTGTTGATGAAGAAGCGGCAATCGCCGGACGACTGCGACGCGGCGACGAGGCGCTCGGAATTCATGCCGGTGAGGATATAGCGGAAGCCCTGCCCTTCTTCGCCGATCAGGTTCTCGGCCGGCACTTCCAGATTGTCGAAGAACAGCGCGTTGGTCTGGTGGTTGATCATGGTGTCGATGCGCTGCATCGTCAGGCCCTTGCCGAGCGCGTCCTTGACGTCGACCAGCAGCACCGACAGCCCTTCCGTCCGCTTCTTCACCTGATCGAGCGGCGTGGTGCGTACGAGCAGCGTCATCAGGTCGGACTTGTGCGCACGCGAGGTCCAGATCTTCTGGCCGTTGACGATGTAGCGGTCGCCCTTCCTCTCGGCGCGGGTCTTCAGCTTCAGCGTGTCGGAGCCGGTGGTCGGCTCGGTGACGCCGAACGCCTGGAAGCGGATCTTGCCCTCGGCAATGCCGGGGAGATACTTGTTCTTCTGCTCCTCGTTGCCGTGCCGCAGCAGCATGCCCATCATGTACATCTGGGCGTGGCCGGCATTGGCCTGACAGCCATTGGCATTGATCTCTTCGAGGATCGCGCAGCCTGCCCGCAGCGGCAGGCCGGAGCCGCCATATTCCTCCGGGATCTGAGCCGCGAGATAACCGGCGTCAGTCAGCTCCTGGATGAATTCCTCAGCATAGTCGTCGTTATCTTCGAGCTTGCGCCAGTATTCGCCCGGATATTTCTTGCAGATCGCGCGGACCCCCTCGCGGATTTCCGGATAATCCTCGCCGAGCGGCACCGAAACATTAACCGCATCCGGGTTGAGTGCGTCCATTTCTGTTGTCCTTCTTGTTGCGCCGCTCACGCCGTCGTGCGGCGTACAGCACTTACGGGCAGCAGCAGATCGTTGTCTTCCGCGAGCGCCGGAGGGTTCTTGCGGAAGGCCGGGCGCTGGCCGTCGAATTGCAGCGGTAGCCCCATGAGCTGAAATTTGCCGTCGGCGCTCTGCTGCAGCATCTCCACCGCCTTGGTCTGCGGATGATTCAGCACCTCGTCCAGCGATTGCAGCGGCGCGCACGGCACGGATGCCGCAGCCAGTGTGTCGATCCAGTATTGGCGCGGCTTCGTCCTGATCACCTCCGCGACCAATGCGTTGACCTTGACCCGGTTGCGCACGCGGTTGGAATTCGAATTCATCTCCGGATCGTCCGCCCATTCCGGATGGCCGACGGCCTGCGCGAAGCGGCGGAACAGATTGTCGTTCGCGGCCGCGATCACTACCCAGCCGTCGGTCGCCTGATAGGCCTTGTAGGGCGCCATGCCGCCATTCTCGGAGCCGGCGCGCTTCGGCACTTTGCCTGAAGCGAGATACATCGCGGTGGCCATGCACATCCAGGACAACGCGGTCTCGAACAGCGAGGTGTTGACTTCGCAGCCCTCACCGGTCTGGTTGCGGCGAAGAAGCGCTGCGAGAATGCCGATCACCGCCCACATCCCCGCGCCCTGATCGATGATGGACGGCCCGGTGCGAACCGGCTCCGCGCCTTCATGTCCGGTCACGCTCATCAGGCCGCCGAACGCCTGCAGCAGCGGATCGTAACCCGGCATGTCCTTCAACGGGCCGGCCGCACCGAATGCGCTGAGATTGCAATAGATGAGGGATGGCTTGTCCTTGCGGAGCGATGCCGCATCGAGTCCATAGCGCTCGACCAGGCCCGGCCGCATGTTCTGCACCACAACATCGGCCTTCTCGACGATGAAGCGGCGCAGCGTCTCGCGCTCGGAGTCATTCTTAAGATCGAGCGCTACCGAATGCTTGTTGCGATTGATGGCCTGGAACATGCCGGCCGCGCCATGCAGAAAGGGCGGCCCCCAGTTGCGCGCATCGTCGCCGCCCTGCGGGTTTTCGACCTTGACCACGGTCGCGCCCAGTTCGGCGAGCACGAGACCCGCAATCGGCGCGGCGACGCTGTGGCCGAGTTCGACGACGGTGAGATTTTCGAGCGGCAATGCCATGCGGGTCTCTATCCGGTTTCGCAGGCGAGGTAGAGGCGATAAAGTTGCTATGTCAACGTTACGTTTGACTGGCCAACATTCGCTCGCGACAGTTTTCGCGCGGCGAAATGCGAGCAGGTCTCCGGCAATTCAATCGAGACCGAGCCTGCAAACGGTTTGACCCGTTCGCCGGGCCGCATCCAAGATGAAGACACACACACACGACGGCCGGATCAATCGGCCGCGTCCGGGAGGACCAATCATGACACGCCGTATCGCCCGACTTCTCTTTGCCGCCGCGTTGACCGCGTTGTCCGCTCCGGCAGTGGCGCAGAGTTATCCGACAAGCCCGATCCGTATCCTGGTCGGCTTCGGTCCGGGCTCCACAGCGGACACGCTGGCGCGGCTGGTTGGCAAGCACATGGAACAGACGTTCGGCCAACCGGTCGTTGTCGAGAACCGGCCCGGCAATTCATCAATGATTGCAGCAGAGACCGTCGCGCGTGCCGCGCCGGATGGATACACGCTGTTCATGGCGACGGTCGCGCAGACGCTTAATCCGGCGCAGACCAAGTCCGGATTTGACCTGTCGAAGCAGATGGCGCCGGTCGCGCTGCTTGGCGTCGTGCCGAACATGCTGGTCGCGCACCCTGATGTGCCGGTCAAGACGCTGAAGGACCTCATCGCGCTCGCGAAGGCCAAGCCTGACAGCCTGACCTTCGGCACATCGGGCTCAGGCACTGCTAGCCATCTCGCTGCGGAATTGTTCAACCAGAAAGCCGGGACGAAAATCGTTGCCGCGCATTATCAGGGCGGCAGCAACCAGGCGCTGACCGATCTGCTCACCGGCCGCATCACGCTGATGTTCAACGTCGCGGCGACGCTTGCGCCGCATGTGAAAGCCGACAAGCTGAAGGCGATCGCGGTCGCGCAGCCCAAGCGCGCCGGCATCATGCCCGACCTGCCGACGATGGACGAAGCGGGGATGCCGGGCTTCGACGCTGGCATCTGGATCGGGCTGCTGGCGCCCGCAGGGACGCCGGTGGACGTAGTCGAGAAGCTGTCGAAGGTCGCGAACGATGCTCTTAAGACCGAGATGGTGACGAAGGCGATGGCGACGCAGGGGATCGATACTCTGGGCGGGACGCCGAAGGAATTCGAAGCGTTCATTCGCGCCGACATCGACAAATGGAATGCGCTGCTGGCGGGGATGAAGAAGGAATAGATCGCAATGCCTATCCCATTCGTCCCCGCGAAAGCGGGGACCCAGCGTCAGGAACGGGATTTCCGTCGTCGCGGGAATAAGCGGAGTCAGGGTCGCGGTCACGACACCACTCACTTCGTCCCATACATCCGGTCGCCGACGTCGCCCACACCCGGCACGATAAAGCCGGACGCATCCAGTTCCTCGTCGACGGCGGCGGTCCAGATATGCACGTCGGGATGATGCGCCTGCACCTTGTCGACGCCCTGCGGCGTGGCGAGCAGGCAAACGATGCGCACCGACTTCGCACCCGCTTCCTTCAGCCGATCGACGGCGGCGACCGCGGAATTGCCGGTCGCGAGCATCGGATGCAGCACCAGCACGAGCCGCTCGGCGATGTCGTCGGGAGCCTTGAAGAAATACTCCACCGCAACCAGTGTGCGCGGATCGCGATAGAGTCCGATATGGGCAACGCGCGCAGCCGGCACGAGTTCGAGCATGCCTTCGAGGAAGCCCATTCCGGCGCGTACAATCGGCGCCAGCACCAGCTTCTTGCCCGACAGGATTGGCGACTTCATTTTCGCAAACGGCGTCTCGATCTCGATCATCTCGAGCGGCAGATCGCGCGTCACCTCGTAGCAGAGGAGATTGCCGATCTCGCTAAACAATTCGCGAAACGCCTTGGTCGAGCGGTTCTTGTCGCGCAGCAGCGTCAGCTTGTGCTGCACTAATGGATGATCGACGATAGTGACGCCGCGCATGGTGGGCTCCAAATAAACGGCGATCCTCAATTTCTAGAACACCGTACCGTCGCTGATAACATGAATCGGCGGGGCGCCGCCGGGCCGCTTCTGGTTCGCGAGCCTGCGTCCCGCCGCCCAGGTGCCGCCTTCCAGCACGGCACCAAGCGGGAAATCCGCCGCGTCGACCGAGAGCGCATGCCTCACGAGCGGCGCGATCCGGTCCAAAAGCGCAACCGTCAGCGCCCGCCACTCCACGACCAGCGGCGACCACACCTCGTGCCCCTGCCCGGCCGCGGCCGGATCGCGCAGCGCGATCACGCCGGCATCGAGAAACAGGCCGCCATTGCGGTACTCGGCAAGTCCGGTTAGTCCGTCGAGATCGGACACGGCGACGCCGCCATCCTGCAACGGCTCGATCAGCGAATAGGTCAGCCATTGCGACAGCTTGTGGAACGGGATCAGGCCGTTGGTCTCGTCGTCACGCACAATCGCCGGATGCCGCCAGGTGTCGCCGAGCGACACGCCATCGAGTGATATGCGGCCCGGCCAGATCGGCCCGAGATGATGCAGGACGCTGCGGAGGACTTGCGGCGCGGGCAACGGCTCGCCACCCGCCATCGACGCAACATGGTCGAACAGACCGCCCGGCCGCGGATTATCCTCCATTGCGAACACCGCCGGATTGTCCAGTACGGCCTTGCCGAGCCTTGCGATCAACGCGGCGCGGCCTTCCAGCCCGGTCAGCGGATTTCCTTCGCCGACCTGAAACCCGCGCGCGAGATCGTCCGCGGTGAAAGCCGCCAGTTCGCTGGCATCGGCCCGCAACGGATCGGCCGGATCGGCCGAGAAGTATCCGGCCTCGAACATGCGCAGGCTCGCGATGGCGAGACCTTCGGATCGCGCGACCTGCAGCCCCGTTACGCCGTCGCGATAGCGCCAGTTCGGCCCCGCACCGGCATCGAGCAGCACCGAGACGATGGCAAGATCGAACGCGGCGCGGGCTTTCTCTACGGGGTCCGCCCATTGACGGGCGGCCTCGAGCTGCGGCCACAGATCGATGCCGCCGAGCCTGAAGTGACGCCACCGCGCATGCAGCAGCACCTGTAGCGAGGGATAATTCTCGCGGATCACCTGCGCGACGAAGGCCGCGGCGCCGGGCAGCTTGCCGAGGTCGATCGTGAAGCTCGTCAGTTCGCCTCGCTCCGCCGCGGTCAGCATCTCATGCGCGCGTTCGCGGACGGCCTTAGCAGACAGGAGAGAGTCGACGGCCGCAGTGAGCATCAGGACACACTCCGCTCGTCCCCGCAAAGGCGGGGACCCAGGACCATACGCGTTGCCCTGTAAAAGGAGACTGGATTCCCGCTTTCGCGGGAATGCGCGGGGATGGAGCCGTGCATGGCGCGAACTAAAAGTCCCGCAGGTTGCGGCCGACCACAGACTTAAGCTCATCCTCGGTCGGCGCACCTTCCGGCGTGAAGTAACCGGCGGCCTTCTTGGCTTCCATCTCGACCTTGGCGTCGTCCGGGATCATGTCGTCGGGGATCGGCACGCGCTCGACGATGTCGATGCCCGAGCCGATGATGGCGTCGTATTTCATGTTCGACATCGACACGAAGCGGTCGATCTTGGTGATGCCAAGCCATTGCAGCACATCCGGCATCAGCTGCTGGAAGCGCGCATCCTGGACACCCGCGACACATTCGGTGCGTTCGAAATAGGTCGCGGCCTGGTCGCCGCCGGGCTGGCGCTTGCGTGCATTGTAGACAAGGAACTTCGTTACCTCGCCAAGCGCACGGCCTTCCTTGCGGTTATAGACAATCAGCCCCACCCCGCCGTTCTGCGCCTGATGAATGCATTCCGCGATGCCGTGGATGAGATAAGGCCGGCAGGTGCAGATGTCGGAGCCGAACACGTCGGAACCGTTGCACTCGTCATGCACGCGGCAGGCGAGCCGCTTCTTCGGATCGGCGAGCGCAGCCGGATCGCCGAAGATGTAGAGCGTGATGCCGCCGATCGGCGGCAGGAACACCGACAGGTCCGGGCGCGTGACCAGCTCCGGATACATGCCCCCGGTCTGCTCAAACAGCGTGCGACGCAGTTTGTCTTCGGTGGTGCCGAAACGTTCGGCAATGCCGGGCAGATACCAGACCGGATCGATCGCGGCCTTGGTGACCGCGACATCGCGCGCCCCATGCACCATCTCGCCATCGACCTTGACGAAGCCGCTTTCGAAAAAATGATCGAGTTCGGGCAGGGTCAGCCGCGCCTTGGTGATTGCAATGGTCGGGCGGATATCGACGCCTTCGGCGATCTCTTGGCGGAAATCCTCGGCGACACGGTGACCCCAGGGGTCGAGCGACACGATGCGCTCGACACAGGCCCATTGCGGGAACGGGCCGATGTCGGCGACCGGCGCGGTGTCGGTCAGATCGGGACGCGCGATCGGGTTGAGCGCACCGGACGAGACCGCGAGCGCGCGGTACAGAGCGTATGAGCCGCCATGGGCGCCGATGGCATTGCGGTCAGGCCCGGCATTGACGGTACCGATAACCGGCCCGCGCTCCCTGGCAGTGGGGGCACCCCAGCGGATCGGAAAACGTCCCGGCGTCCTGTGGCCCGGGTGCGAGGTGAGACGGATATGGCCGTCCCGGTTCGTGGACATTGGCTTGCTCCACAAAAGCAAAAAGCCCTCGTCCGGCTGCGCCGGAAGGAGTGGCTTCAAAAAAGAAAGATAACGACGGGTTTTGCCTTGGGCAAGGGGGATTTGGGGGCAGTCCTTGCGCCGTTCCCGCGGCGTCGCTCTGTCCCGGCCTCATCCCGAGGAGCGGCCATAAGAACTTATGCGCGTCTTCGATGCGCCACGGGACGCGTCTCGAAGGGTGAAGGCTACCCTCATTCGAGATGCTAGCTTCGCGGCTTCCTCAGGATGAGTGCGAAACTATTGCTGCGTCCGTCCTTTGATCAAATCCGCGGCGCGTTCCGCAATCATGATGACCGCGGCGTTAATATTGGCGCCGATGATGTCCGGGAAGACCGAGGCGTCGATCACCCGCAGGTTCTCGGCGCCCCGCACCTTCAGCTCGGGATCGACCACCGCCATCTCGTCGCCGGACGGGCCCATCTTGCAGGTGCCGCACGGGTGATGCGTGGTGACGACCGTATTGCGGATGAAGGCCTCGAATTCTGCATCGGTCTTGATATTGGCGCCCGGCGCGATCTGGCGCGCGATGAAGGGCTTCAGCGCCTTCTGGTTCGCCACCTCGCCGAACATCGCAACTGCCGCCTTCAGCGTCTGCCAGTCACCATCGGTCGCGAGCAAATTCTGCTGGATGTGCGGATGCGCAAACGGATCGGCGGACGCCAGCGAAATCGTGCCTCGGCTCTCCGGCCGCAACACCACGATGCGGCAGGCGAAGGTATCCTCGAATGCGGCCTTGAACGGCGGCAGATAGGGTGCTGCGCCGAGGGGACCTGCAATGAACAGAAGCTGCGTATCCGGCAACTCCTTGGCGCGCGGCGTCTTGAGGAAGCCGACCAAGCCACCGGGCAGATCGGTGGTGAAGCCGGTGCCGAACAGCGCGCCCTGCGCGAGCGACAGCGCGATGCGGTCGAGCCGCAGGTTCTTTTGCACCGGGCCGCCGCCGTTGCGGCCATAGACAATCAGCGCAGCGACATGGTCCTGCAGATTCTTGCCAACGCCCGGCAGCGCGATCTTCACCGGGATATCATGGGCCGCGAGTTCATCGGGCGCACCGATGCCGGACAGCATCAGGAGCTGCGGGGAGTTGATAGTGCCACCGCAGAGCAGCACTTCCGTCGCCGCACGCACGACTTTCGTCTCGCCGCCTTGCCTGTATTCGACGCCGACAGCGCGCTGGCCCTCGAACAGAACGCGCGTTGTCAGCGCGTTGACCGCAACGGTCAGATTGTTGCGCGCCAATGCGGGACGCAGATACGCCACCGCTGTCGAGCAGCGCCGGCCGTTGCGGATCGTCGCCTGCATGCGCGAGAAGCCATACTGCTGCTCGGCATTGTAATCCGGATTGAACGGATAGCCCGCCTGTCCCGCCGCCTCTATATAGGCGTCGACCAGTGGATCGGTGTAACGCGAGCGCCGCGTGGTCAGTGGTCCTGAGCCGCCGCGGTATTCGCTCTCGCCGCCTTCCCAGCTTTCCTGCTTCTTGAAGTACGGCAGCACGTCCTTGTAGCACCAGCCGCGCGCGCCGTGATCGGCCCAGCGGTCGAAATCGCCGCGGTTGCCGCGCACATAGGCCATGGCATTGGTGGACGAGGAGCCGCCGATCACCTTGCCGCGCGCGACTTCCATCTTGCGTTGGCCGGCATAAGGCTCGGGCTCGGTGTCGTAGTGCCAGTCGAACAGTCGCTCCTTGTAAACCTTGCCCCAGCCCAGCGGAATCTTCAGCCAGAAGCCGCTATCCCACGGCCCGGCCTCAAGCAGCAGAACGCGCGTATTGGCATCCTCGGTCAGCCGGGCCGCGAGCGTGCAGCCCGCGGAACCGGCGCCAACGATGATGTAGTCGTATTCGGAAGTGGTCATGGGATAACTTGCACGGTCATGGCCGGGCTTGACCCGGCCATCCATCATTCGAAAAAGATGGACGCGCGGGTCATAAGGCGTCAACGACGCCTTCTTCGACGACTATGCCCCGCGCATGAAAAAACTTCACTTCGGCGCCTTGGCGTCGACCACCTTCTTCAGGACATCGAATTCCTTCCTCACCGCCGGATTGGCTTCGACGATCTTGGCGCCGAGCGCGACGAAATCGGACATCATCTTTTTCTGTTCCTCCGCCGGCAGCTTCAGGATTTCGCCCTTGTTGGCAAGCCAGGTTTCATTCGCCTTCTTGTTGTTCGCGAGCACCCAGGGAAACGCCTTCTGCTCGGCTTCGCGGCCGGCGGCGCGGATCGCCTCCTGCACGTCTTTGGGCTGCGCTTTGAACCAGGCCTCGTTCACCAGCGCCACCGACAGGATATAGGAGAATTCCAGGTCGGTGACGTATTTGGCGACATCGTAATACTTGAATGCGGTCAGGATGGGCATCCCGGCCAGCATCGCGTCGAGGCCGCCCGACTGCAGCTGCGGAATGACCTCGGACAATGCAAGAGGCGTCGGAATTGCACCGAGCGACTTCATCGGCTCCATCTGCAGGGGCGATGCGAAGGTGCGCACCTTCAGGCCCTTCATGTCTTCGAGCTTTGCCGCGGGCTTTTTGGTCAGGATCACCGTGGGCGAATTATAGATCGCGCCGATGACGCGCAGCCCCTTGTCCAGGAACATGGTTTCGAGGTGATCACGATAGGCCGGATCCTGGATGGTCGCATATTGATGCTCAGGGGACCGGAACAACCCGGGCACTTCGAAAATCTGGAAGCGCGGATCGAGATTGGTCACGAACGATGTCGGCGTGATGAAGGATTCGATCGTGCCGAGCGAGACGCCTTCAGCCATGCGCGGAATGGCGCCGAGCTGGCTTGCCGGATAGATTCCCATCTTCAGCTTGTCGCCGACACGCGCCTTGACGCCCTCGACGAACAGTTTCTGCCATTCGTGCTGACCATCGTTGATGGTGGCGCTGGCGAGCTTCATCTCCTGCGCGGTGGCCGGCAGGACGGCGAACGCCGTGGCAATTGCCGCGGCGAAGAGGCTGTGTCGTGTCATGTGCATGGTGGTTCTCCCAGAGTTAGATCGAGCGGGTAAGGACAAGCGACAGTTCCGGCCAGTACGTGATGATCAAGAGAGCGACAATCAGGACCGCGGCGAACGGCAGAACGCCGCGATAGATGGTTTCCAGCGGCGCACCGAGCACGGTCCGTGCGACGAAGATGTTGAGTCCGAATGGCGGCGTGAACATGCCAATCGCGAGATTGGCGGTCATCACAATTCCGAAATGGATCGGGTCGATGCCGACCGCCTTGACCAGCGGGATCAGGAGCGGCGTCAGAACGAGGATGGCGGAGGTCGGATCGAGGAAGCAGCCGACAACCAGCAGCAGCAGGTTGATCGCCATCAGGAACGCCCAGGAGGACAGCTGCAGCGAACCCAGCCACGCGGTCAGGGCCTGCGGAATGCCGCTGATGGTCAGGATCCACGAGAACAGCGCGGCGGTCGCAACGATCACCAGAATCTGCGCGGTCAACGTCGCTGCGCGCGCCGCGGCATCGAGCACGTCCCTCCATGACATAGTGCGGTAGATGTATCGCCCGACGATGATCGCATAGAGACAGGCAAAGCCACCGGCCTCGGTCGGAGAAGACCAGCCAAGATAAATCAATCCCAGCACGAAAGCCGGCATAAACAAAGCAGGCAGCGCCAGCCAGCTGGCACACAGGAACTGGCGCGCATCGAAGCGGCCGGAGCGCGGTATCTCCATTTGCATGGCGCGCACGATCACGAACGCAGCCATCATCAGCGCCATCAGGAGCCCCGGCAGAATGCCGGCGACAAACAGTTTCGGGATCGATTGCTCGGCCGATGCGCCGTACAGGATCATGGCGATGCTGGGCGGAATCAGGATGTCGATCGCGCCTGCTGATGTCACGAGCCCGGACGAGAAGCGCGGGCCGTATCCTTCCCGGATCAGGCTCGGATAGAGCGATTTGCCGATCGCCGCGACCGCCGCAACGCTCGCGCCCGAAATCGCGCCGATCAGCGTCGACGCCCCCACGGTTGCAACGCCGAGCGAGCCCGGTACGCGGCCAATCAGCGCCAGCACCCAGACGATCAGGCGGTCGGCAATACCGGCCGCCCCCATCAATTCGCCGGCGAAGATGAAGAACGGAATGGCGAGCAGCGCGTAATTCTCGAGCCCGCCGAACATGATCTGGTGAATCGCGACCGGCGACACCGTCAGGAAGATCGCAAAAGTCAGGATTGCGCCGGTCAGCAGCAGCACGAATATGGGCGTGCCGATCGCAAGAAGGGAAAACGGAATCGCGCCGAGCGTCCAGATCATGCGCGGCCGCCGCGCATGTGAGCCAGGACCTTGGCTTCGGAAACGACAATCATTGCGGCGATAATCGCAGTCCCGGCAAAGCCGACCAATAAAGCCGAATGCGGGATCAGCATCGGCATGCCGAGCGCCATGCTGGTTTGGCCGGTTGCTGCCACCCGCTGGATGAAGCCGAAGGACTGCCAGCCCGCGTAGGCGCAGGCCGCTGTCATCACCGAATGGGTGACAATTGAAAGCATGCAGCGCGTCCGCGCGCCAACGCGGGCTGTGAGAATTTCCAGCGCGATATGGCTGCGGTCGGCGGTGACCAGCAACATGCCGATCATCACCATCCAGATCATGCCGAAAACCAGTACCTCGTCGACGCCGACGACCACCCTGCCCGTCGCGCGCGCCACTGCATTGACGACATTGAGCAGGACAAGGCCGATCAGCACCACACCGAGCAGCAGGCGCACTGCGGCAAGCGCGGCGCGGGCGAGACCCGCGCCGGCGTCCGGCTGTGTCACGGCCTTGTCCTCGCTGGTCATCGGAACGACGATCCTCAGGCCGCGGTGTTTAGCGCCGAGGGCTTGGCGCCGGTCGCGACTGCAAAGGCCGGCCGCCCCTCGATCGCCTTCATCCAGCGCGCAAGCTCCGGATGATCGGGCTTCTCGATCGGGAATTCGAGGCAGCGCTTGACGATGGGGGCCAGAGCGATGTCGGCCAGCGTCAGCCGTTCGAGAGCGAAGAAGTTCTTGCCGGCAATATGCCCCTCAAGAATCTTGAGCTGGGCCACGAGATCGGCGCATTGCGCAGCGAAATCGGCAGCGCGCTTGTCCGGCTCGTTCTTGGAATCCTTGAACACAGCGACATAGGGCGTGTTCAGCGACGCCAGAAGCCAGTCCATCCAGCGCTCGACATAGGTCTTTTCCGCCGGCGTCAACCCGCTGAGCGCCGGCGCATGCAGAGCCGCTAGGTAGCGCAAGATGGTGTGGCTCTCCCAGATCACGGTATCGCCGTCGATCAAGGTCGGCACCTTCGCGTTCGGGTTGAGCTTCTTGTATTCGGGCGTCTGCGTATTGTTGAACTGCCTTCCGAAATCTTCGCGGATATATTTCACGCTGCTTTCTTCCAGCATGAAGATGACTTTCTGCACGTTTCCGGACGTCTGTCGGCCGAGTAGTCTGATCACGCGATCTCCTCCTTGTTGAGCGTTGCGGCGGCGCGGACCGCGGGCTTTGGTTGCTCCTGCGGCGCAAAGAGCAGCCCGAGCAGGCCCGCACCTCCAATCAGATTGATGATGACGGTGACGATGTCGGTCCCCGGCGGGATCAAGAGCATGATTCCAAACACCGCGAACAGGATACGTTGAAATGGTCCGATCGGCCGGGTCGAATATCCGATGATGGCAAAGGACACCGCGGTAGTGCCAGCGAAGGCCGTGAGGACAGCGAGCACCACTTCCAGCCAGTTGCCGCGCAAGAGCAGCGCCGGCGAGTAGATGAAAAGGAACGGCACGATATAGGCGACCCAGGCGAGCTTCACCGCGGCCCAGCTCGTGCGCCACATATCGGCATCGGCGATCTTGGCCGCCGTGATCGAGGCCAGTGCCACCGGCGGCGTTACCATCGACAACATGCCGAAATACAGAATGAACAGATGCGCCGGCAGCTCTGCAATGCCGGCATTGACCAGCGCCGGAGCGAGCACCGTGGCCAGCATGATGTAGACCGCCACCGTCGGCATTCCCATGCCGAACACGATGGCGATCAGCGCGGTAATGATGAGCAGCAGGGTGCCGCTGCCGCCGCTCAAGGCCAGAGCGTCGGCGGCCAGCGAAAAGCCGAGACCGGTGAGACTGATGAGACCCATCAGGAGGCCCGCAGCTGCGGTGATCAGGATCAGCGGCGCGGCCTGGATGCCGGTTTCGATGGCCGCCTCGATCACGGCGCGCGGATTGAGGCGCTGGCCATGGTAGGCGCGCAGAGCCGTCACCAGCACAAGAACGCCGATCGCCATCAGCGCCGCAATCTGCGGGCGGGTCTGAAAGACGATGAAGGCGACGAACAGGGCGGCAAACGGAATGAGAAAATGCGCACCTGCCAGAAAGATGGCCCGAAAACGCGGTACCTCGATATCCGGCATGCCATGGATGCCAGAACGCGCGGCGATGCGGTCGATCTGGACGAAAATCGCCGCATAATAAAGGAGCGCCGGCACCAGCGCCGCCACCATGATTTCCGCGTAAGGAACGCGCAGCATATCGGCCATAATGAAGGCCGCCGAGCCCATCACCGGTGGCATCAGTTGGCCTCCGGTCGAGGCGGTCGCTTCGATTGCGCCCGCAGTCTCGGGTTTCATACCGGTGCGCCGCATCATCGGAATCGTCACAACACCGGTGCTGACGACGTTAGAGACGGTATTGCCGGAAATGGTGCCGAACAGCGCCGAGGCGCCGACCGCAGCCTTGGCGCTGCCGCCGCGATAGCGGCCAAATCCCGACAGGGCGAGGCTGGTCATGAATTCGCCGCCGCCGGTCCTGCGCAGCAATTCGCCGAAAAACACGAACGGGACCACGATCTCGAGCGCCACCCGCATCGGCAGGCCGAGCAGTCCGTTGGGATCGAGCACGAGATAGATCGCAAGCCGGTCCGGCGCCACAGTCGGCAATCCGATCCAGTGCCCAATCAAGGCTGCGCCGATGAATACGCAGACAACGAGCATAATAACGACACCAACGACGCGACCGGTCAGCGCCAGGATGCCGACAAGGACGACAACCGACAGCGCCACCAGCCATCCCGGGCGCATCGATGCGGTGATGGAGAGCTGCGGATATTCGGCTGCGACGTAGCCAAGAAGCGCCAGCAACACGAAGCCGGCGACGGTCGCCACGATGCGTTTCGGCGATCCCGGCACGAACAACATCGATGCCGCGATGGCGAGCGAGAGCCCGGCGGCTAGCGCAAGCGGCTGTTCGGTGAACAACACAAGGTCGGCGAAGCGGTGCAGTTCGGTCAACCACGCCAGCGACAGCAGCACCAGGACGAGACCGAGAACGCGCGCAACCGGCCCCGCTTGCAGTGAGGCCGCCGGCTTGTCCTGTTGCTCATCCGGCATGCCGATCACTGCGCTCCCCTGAAGGCGCGTGCCGGTGCCGACCCGATCCCGCAAACCGTGGTCAGCACAGCCTCTCAGTTCGTCTTGATGTTGAGCGCAGCCTTCGCCGCCGGATGATGCGGCAGCTGCTTGTAAGGCCGCGCGATGGCCTGCGGCGTCATGGCGCCCAGCACCTTGTTTTCCTTGGCGATCTGCCCGCCCTTCTCGTAGAGCGTCTTCGCCATGGCGGCGACCGCGGCGTCCGGCGTCTTCGGCCCGGTCACGAGCACATAATCATAGGCCATGGTGGACATCGGCTCAGGCGCGCCGACCACCTTGTCTTCGGGCTTCACCTCGAGAAGATAGGCCTCCGGCGCGATCGCCTGCATCCGCTCGACCGCTGCGGGCGACGGATCGAATGGCAGCCAGCGGATGCCGGCAGCGGAATCCGCCTCCACCACCTTGCCACCACGCAGCGCAAACAGAGTGGCGTCGACACGCCCCGCGACCAGATCGTCGACGCCATTGGCGACGCTGGCGACGGGCACCAGCCGCACATCTTCTTTTTTCAGCCCGCCATTGGCGAGCGCACCTTCAACATAGGGCAGAAGGCTCGCCTGTGCGGTCAGACCCCAGGCGACACGCTTGCCCTTGAGGTCAGCGATGGACTTGATGCCGGAATCCTTCTTGACCATCAGCCCGACCGGGCTCGGGAACAGCGCAGCGACGAGCTTCAGATCCTTCTGCGGATTGCCCTTAAACGGGCCGGTGCCGCGCAGCGCGTCACCAAGATCGGGCATTACAACCGCAGCGACATCGAGCTCGCCGGAATTGACCAGCGGCAGATAGGAGGTCGGGCCGCCGAATGCCTGTACCGTTGTGTTGATATCGCCCGCACTCTTGAAGGTCTGCGCCAACGCGGCATTGACGCCATAATTCTGCGAGCCCTGTTGACCGGCGGCGAAACGCACAGTCGGCGCCTGGGCGTTCGACGCAACGGACCCGGCAAACAGCGTAGCGGCGGCAATCGCAGCGGTCAGCAAGCGCATTCCGTTCATATCCAACTCCCGCAAGTGGTCCGGCGCATTGGCGTTGTCGTTCGAAGGCTGACGATCACTTCTTCAGTGGCTTGTAGGCGATGCAGTCGATCTCGATCTTGGTGTTGATGACAGCGCGCGCCTCGACCGTGGTGCGTGCAAGAATCGCATCCTTGAACATCTCGCCGAACACCTTGTTGTAGCGGCCGAAGTCGCGCGTATCCTGCAAATAGGTGGTAGCGCGCACGACGTCCGCGAGCGTCGCGCCCTCCTGCGCGAGGATTCGCTCAATGGTCTCGATCGTCGCGCGCGTCTCTTCTTCGATAGTGCCGTCGATCATGTTGTTATCGGCATCCTTGGCGACCTGCCCCGACACAAAAATGTAATCGCCAGCGCGTACAGCGGGATGGAACGGCAGGTTCGGGTTCTTCTTTCCGATTGGATAGACATCGGTACGTTTCTGCTTGGTCACGTCGTCCATGGCTCTTGCCTTCTCAAGCCTTCGGCCTTCTTACGAGAATGCGCTGGTCTCGATAATGTCGACGCCGTTGACGCGGTCGACCAGATAGATCAGTCCACGATCGTCCACTGTCACATCGTTCGATGAAGGACGTTCGGCACCGGGCGCGGCGTCCGGCATGTAGAAGCCTACTTCCCGCGGCGCGAAGGGATCGGCGAAATCCACGAGCCTCATTCCCTGCGCAAACCAGGCAATCGGGATGACCGTGCCGTGGAAGCGCTCGGACGGCTGATGGCAGCCGGTCATCGGCGGTTGCGGTGCGCCGTCGATATCGAGACCCGGCACCTGAAAGGTCGCAATGGAGACCGGCATCTGTTCGTTGGTGATGTCATAGACCCACACAAAGCTCGGCGCCGCGGGCCAGAGCTTCGCTACGTCCTCATCGGCGACGATCATGACGTCGCGGCCGCGCAGCTTCTGCGGGATACGGAGGCAAGTATGGGTGGGATGCGGATAGACCGGCGACGTGTTGACTCCGGAGATCGCCTTCGGCTTCGACATGTCGGAAATATCGAGAATGAAGAAGCCGTGGTGCCAGTAGCTGACATAGAGTCGGTCGCCGAAGCGTAGCGGATGGTGGCAGCGCGGCGGCACCCAATTGTCCCAAGGATATTGCTCGCCGCCGCCGGTCCACTGGCCCGGAATCCACCAGCGGCCGACCTCCTGCGGCTTTGCCGGATCGGCGAGATCGAGGATCATCACGATATTGCCGACATAACCCTCCGCAGTCGGCGAGATATAGGCGTAGCGGCCGTCGAAATCGAAACGGTGCACGCCGCCACCCTTGGTCAGCCATTTAGTGATGAGCTTCGGTTGCGACGGTCTCGAAACATCATAGATCGCAAGTCCGCCGCCAAACTCATCCGGTCCGGCCTTGCCAAACCGTTCATGGTTCACGATCATGATGCCGTTCGACACCCGCACCTTGTGCGAATGCCAGCCTTCGGGAACGTCGATAGTAGCAAGGTGTTTCGGATTGGCGGGGTCGGAGACGTCGACAATAGTTGTCCCACTCGTCGGGCGCTGGTGCCCGACATACATGATGCCGTTTTCGACCCAGACCTGACCGCCGCCGGGACAATCAAAATGTGAAACCAGCGTGGTATTGGAACGCGACAGCAAAGCTCACCTATTCATTACGCGAAACGGCCCCGTCCTCTTCGGACGGGGCCAGGCCGATCGAGCGCCTAAACCAGTTGGACCACGGCATCGTCTTTGTTGCGGCCCCACTTCTTGTAGAGGTCGAGGCCCTTCAGCACCGGCTCGTCGCTGGCGACGAACAAAACCACGGGCTCCTTGTCCGACGTGTTGACATGCTCGCACCATGAGCCGCCCGGCACCGCGAGCGTATCGAACCTGTTCCAGTCGAAGCGCTGGCCGTCGACGATCGAATAGCCCTGCCCTTCGAACGGCGCCACGAGGAGATTCGCGGTCTGCCGCAGCGGCAGCGTCTTTTCGCCGGGGCGCAGCATCTGCGCAAAATAGGTCATGGTCTTGAAGACCGGCTTGCCGGTGGTCGGATCGACATATTCGACCATCAGCGCCTCGTAAGGATCGCCGTCCCAGTCCTTATGACGCTCGAGCAGTTCGCGCATCATGTCCCAACGGTACACGAACATCGGCGACGAGAAGCCGGCGCCGCGTTTTTCCTTGCTGGCGAAGCGCGGCATCAGGCCGCCATAGCCGTAGATGCGTTGCGAATAGTCCGGCGTGAATCGCTCGCTCTGCTGCTTCTTCGGCACCATCTTGCCGTTCTCTTCTTCCATATAGTTGTGGTCGAAGTGGACGGCGTTGAGTGTCTCGACCAGCGGGAAGTCGAGCACGGAGAGATTGAGGGCGGTTTCGTCGCCGACGGTGCCGTGATTGTGCCAGGTGTCGTTCGGCGTCAGCACCATGTCGCCCGGACCGAACACGATGTTCTCGCCGTCGACGCCGGTAAAGTTGCCCTTGCCCTTCAGGCCGAAGCGGATGGCGTTCGGCGAGTGCTTATGGGGCGGCATGATCTCATTAGCGTCGTTGAGGCGATACGCCGTGTACATGGTCGAGACCGTCGCGCGCTTGGGCGCAAGTCCCGGATTCATCAGCACCAGCGAGCGCCGCTCGGAGTCGTCCATTTTGATCAATTCGACGGCGCGGTCCAGAATTGGTTCGATGTCCTCCGCGCAGCGCCAGAGGTAGGGCACGGCCTTTTGCGGCGCCATCAGGACGCGGTCTTCGTCGTTGGCGACGTCCTTGGTCTGCGCCCAGTAAGGAAACATGTTTTTGGCCGCGACATCCTCATAAAGCGCCTTCAGCGCTGCATCGCGATTAGGCAAGCGATGGACATTTGCGGGTGGGTTCATGGTCACTGCTCCGCTTGTATAGGCGCTCGAATTCAACAAAAAGCTAGCAAAGCTGGTTCGCCGGTCAATTGCGGATTCCGCACCAGTTGGCGCAACTGGTACGCACTGGTATAGTTCGCCCGGGCGCGCATTGCAGACAAGGCGCGACCTGCATGGAGTTGCCCTTGGACAACGCATCCTATCAGGTCTCCGATACACGTTCGGTATCGCGTGACACATCGCCGCGCGACGAAGCCAGAGTGAGTTTTCGCGATGCGGCCGACCGCATTCGCGCAATGATCGACAACGGGCGGCTGCGCGGACCGGGTCGGCTTGGTTCGGGCCGCCTGCCTTCCGAGCGTGAATTGTCATCAGAGCTTGGGGTCAGCCGTCGCGTGCTGCGTCAGGCACTTGGCTTGCTGGAAGCCGAAGGCCGGATCAGCCGCCAGCATGGACGCGGCACCTTCGCAACCGATGCGCGCCATGCGACCGAAAGTCTCGTGCACGAGATGGCGCGGCTCACCAATCCGGTCGACGTGCTGGAAACGCGGCTTGCGATCGAGCCGATGCAGGCCCGGCTTGCGGCCTTGCGCGCCACCTCCGGCGATATCGAACGCCTGTTCGAAGCTGCCGATGCCAGCCGCGACGCGAAGGACCCCCTCTCCTACGAAAAGGCGGATGCGGCGTTTCACCGGAGGATTGCGGCCGCAGCGCGCAATCCGCTGCTGATCGCGATTTTCGATGCGGTGCTGGAAACGGCGCTGGAAGGCGCCTGGCGGCACGGCCGCGAGACCGCCCATTGCATCAACAACCAGGCAGCCTATGCCGCAGACCACCGCAAGATCGCCAACGCTATTGCCGAACGCAATGCCACGCAGGCCGAAGCCGCTATGCGCGCCCACCTTAACGCTGTGCAGAAGCGGCTGATCGAGCACGCTTTCCCCGGCGCGTCGGGGGAGTAAACAGCGTGGACAGCACTGTTTTTCGAAACTTCCGGTCGCGCTTGAGGTGCCATTCGCGGCTCATCGCTTCCTCGCGCGTCCCGAAATGCTCCGAATGCAAAAGCGACCAGACCCGCCCGCGGGTCGTGCGCGCGCCAGTCCCCGCATTGTGCTGACCGAGCCTCCGCTCGAGATCGAGCGTCCAGCCGACATAAGAGATCGGGCCGCGCGGGGTGTTCGCGCCGAGGATATACACAAAGGGCATGGGTCGGCCTGAGAGACACCAATAGTGTCACAAGCCTACCTTAATCGATTCTTTAGACGACCGCGACACCCCGACCGCCCTCATCCTGGGGAAGCCGCCCAGCGGCCGCCTCGAAGGATGGGGACTCCTACAATACCCGCCCTCGCTCTTCGAAACGCATCGCCATAGCGCGCCGCAGACGCGCGTAACCGCGCTAATGGCGATGCGCCTCAGGATGAGGGCGGAGACCCCGTCACGCCGCGCTCTTCGCCTTCAGTTGCGGCAGGCCGATGATTTCGCGCGCCTCAGCGGGCGTTGCAGGCTCGAGGCCAAATTCGCGGATGATGCGCACGATGCGCTCGACAAGCTCAACATTGTTGGCGAGGCGGCCTTTCGAATAATACAGATTGTCCTCGAGGCCGACACGCACGTGGCCGCCGAGCAGAAGCGATTGCACCGCGGCATTAAGCTGCGCGATGCCGATGGCACTGACGTTGAAGATCGCGCCTGGCGGCATCAATTCGACCATCTGCTGCAGGATTTTCGGCGTATAGGGCATCGCGCCCTGAAAGCCCTTGTTCGCATTCAACACGAAGTTCACGAAATAAGGTTTGGTGTCGAGCCCAGCATCGAGGCAGGATTGCACGTCCTGCAGGAGGTGCGTCGGCGAAAACACTTCCCACTCCGGCTTGATACCGCGCTTCTGCATCTCGCTCGCCAGGAACTTGCATCGCTCCGGCGAGGTATTCATCAGTATCTCGCGGCCATCGAAGGTGGCGACGATGGTGGTGGGGTCAAGCGTGCACATTTCGGCGCCCGCCTCCATGCCCTTCAGCCGCTCCTCCCAGATGATCTCCGGATAGCCGTTCGGGCCCTTCCGCACCATGTCGCCGTTGATGCCGCCGCCGGTCGAATTGTTGATGATGATGTCGCACTTCTCCCTGATGCGCGCATTGATGTCGCGGTAAATCTCCGGATTGCAGGTGGCCTGATCGTCCGGTCGGCGCGCGTGTACCGCGACGAGACTCGCCCCAGCATTAAAGCAGCGATAGACGTCGTCAGCGATCTCCTGCGGCTGCGTCGGAATATTGGGATTCTGCTTTTTCGACGCCATGCCGCCGGTCGGGGCGATGGTAACGATCACCTTGTTCGAGCTCATGATTTCCTCCCTGCCATGCTTTCAGCCGATTCTGGCGGGCTTGGTCCCGCTCCCATACCGATCAGTATGGACATTCGACGCGTTCTTTGTCAATTTGTACAATCGTTCAAAAATACCGGGACTTTGAACCATGCGGATCGTCATCGTCGGCGCAGGACCTGCCGGGCTCTATCTCGCGCTGCTATTGAAGCGCAGCGGCCTCGACCTTTCGCTGGAGGTGATCGAGCAGAATGCGCCGGGCTCCACCTTCGGTTTCGGCGTGGTGTTCTCCGAGGATGCGCTCGACTTCCTGAAAGAGGACGACCCGGCAATCTTCAACGCCGTTACGCCGCAGCTTGAATACTGGAGCGGCATTGCCATCCACCACCGTGGCGAACGCGTGATGCTCGACGGCATCGGATTTACCGCCATCGGAAGGCTGCGGCTCCTGCAGATTCTGCAGCAGCAGGCCCGCGACAGCGGCATCTCCGTCATCTTCGGCCGCACGGTCGAAGACCCGTCACATTTCGCCACCGCCGACCTGATCGTCGGCGCGGACGGCGTAAACTCCGTTGTCCGCCGCTCGGACGAAGCGGGCTTCGGCGCCACCGTCTCGTATCTCACCAATCGCTTTGCCTGGTTTGGAACGACGAAGGTGTTCGACACGCTGAGCCAGACATTCCTCCAAACCGAGCACGGGCCGATCAACGCCCACCATTACCGGTACTCGCGCGATATGAGCACGTTCCTCGTCGAGTGCAGCGAGCAGACCTTCTTTGCCGCGGGGTTCGACAAGATGAACGAGGACGAAACCCGTGCGGCCCTGGAACGCATTTTTACGCAAACGCTCGGCGGCCATCCCCTCGTCTCCAACCGTTCGGTCTGGCGGCAATTTCCCATCGTGCAGAACCAACGCTGGTCGGCCGGCAACAAAGTCATTCTCGGCGATGCGCTACACACCGCGCATTTCTCAATCGGCTCAGGTACGCGGCTCGCCATCGAAGATTCGATCGCGCTTGCGCGGGCGCTCCGGACCAATCCCCGCGATTTGCCCGCAGCACTCGGCGAATATCAGGCGAAACGCAAGCCCATCCTCGACAAACTCGTCACCGCCGCCAATGCGAGCGCGCAATGGTACGAGCATTTCGGCGAGCACATGGCTCTGCCACCCTACGACTTCGCGATGTCCTACCTGTCGCGCACCGGGCGGATGGACATCGAGCGCATTCGCAAGGTCGCGCCGAAATTTGTCGCGGAATGGGAGCGGCGCAGACAGGTCTAGACGGCATTCCGGGCCACGACGAAGTCGCGATTTGTCGCGGCCTCATCCTGACGAGCGACGCAAGCGCGTCTCGAAGGATTGGGCCGCCCTCGTCCGTCAAAACGACGCTTCGCGCCTCCTCAGGATGAGGGCGGACTTGGCTATTGCGGCTTCAGCCCCATGCCGCCAGCGATCATGTTGCGCATGATCTGCGAGGTGCCGGCGACCACCGTCGCGATCCGCGAGTCGCGGTAATGCCGCTGCATCGGATATTCCATGGAATAGCCATAGCCGCCGAAAATCTGCATGCCGAGATTGGCGATCTTCACATAGACCTCCGACGCGAACAGCTTCGCCATGTTGATCTCGTTCATGGCGTTCTTGCCGGCATCGACCATCCAGGCGGCGCGATACATCAGCGACCGCGCAGCCTCGACCTCGGTCTGCATGTCGGCCAGCATATGCGCGATCGACTGGAAGTTGCCGATCGGGCGGCCGAATTGCTTGCGCTCCTTGGCATATGCAAGGGCGAGATCGACCGCACCCTGCGCCGAGCCGACATCGCAGGCCGCAACCACGATACGCTCGGTCTGCAGTCCTGAAAGAAGGCAATCCCAGCCCTTATTGACGCCGCCGATCAACTGGTCGTCCGGCACCCGGACATTGTCGAGCGTCACCTCGTAGGTGCCCATGCAATAGCGCCCGAGCATGTCGAGCTTGCGCATCTCGATGCCCGGCCGGTTGTTGTCCACCAGAAATAGCGACATGCCCTGGCGGTAATGCGCCTCGGTGTCGGTGCGCGCATAAAGACAAATCAGATTGTCCTTGGCGCCCGCGCCGGATTGCCAGACCTTGCGGCCGTTCAGCACCCAGTCGTTGCCATCCTTGCGTGCCACCGTCCTGATAGCCCCGACATCGGAGCCGGCATCGGGCTCTGAAATGCCGATGGAGAACTTGATGCGGCCTTCGATCTGGGCCGGTATCCATTTTTTCTTCTGCTCGTCGGAGCCATTGCGCGCGACCGTCAACCCACAAAACAGGCCGCCCGCATAGGCCATGACGAGGTCGGCGCTGGTGCGTCCGATCTCCTCGCAGACCAGCGCGAGATCGAGCACGCTGCCGCCCGCGCCGCCAAGCTCCTCGGGAAACGGGAGCCCAAACAGCCCGGCCTCGACCCAGGCATCGAACAATTCATAGGGAAAGGCCTTTTCGCGATCGAGCCGCGCCACATAATCGGGCGTCGCCACCCGCTCCATCAGCTTGCGCACGCTGTCGCGCAGAAGAATCTGTTCTTCGGTGAAGGCGAAATCCACAGCGATACTCCTGTTCTTAGTCGTAGCACTCACCTCGGCCCACCCGCTCGGAAGCTGAGCGCCAGTCCTGGCTTCCGGATACCCACCTTGGCGGGATGAAGAGGACAGATTAATGCCCGACTACCCCGCGCTCCTGCCGAGATAGGTGGCCATCACCTTCGGATCCCGCATCAGGTCGGGTGCAATTCCCTGATGCACGAGCTCGCCGGATTCCAGCACATAGCCGTAGTCGGCGGTTTCGAGCGCGGCGCGCGCATTCTGCTCGACCAGCAGCATGGTGACACCCTCCCTGCCGAGCCTTGCGATGATGCGGAAAATCTCGCGCACGATCAGTGGCGCAAGGCCGAGACTTGGCTCGTCCAGCATCAAGAGCTTCGGCCGTCCCATCAGGGCGCGTCCAAGCGCCAGCATCTGCCGCTCGCCGCCGGACAGCGTACCGGCGAGCTGCGCCCGGCGTTCCTTCAGCCGCGGGAAAAGCGCATAGACACGCTCTATATCCTCCTTCACCTGCGCGCTTTTGCGCCGGTGGGTGAAAGCTCCGAGCAGAAGATTGTCGGAGACCGCCATGTCGGTGAACAGCTCGCGGGTTTCCGGCACCAGCACGATGCCGCGCTCCACCCGCGCCTCCACCTCCATATTGCCGATATCGGAGCCGTCATAGACGACGCTGCCGCTCGACGGCAATTGGCCGATCAGCGCTTTCAGGAGCGTGGTTTTTCCCGCCCCGTTCGGGCCGATGATGGTGGCGATCTTGCCCTCCTCGACGGCGAAGCTAACGTCCTTCACCGCTGTCAGCTTGCCGTAGGAAACCGACAGGTCTTTGGCTTCGAGCATCGTTGTCATTCGACGCTCCCGAGATAGGCTTCCTGGACCGCCGGATTGGCCTGAATTTCCGCGGGCACGCCCTCGGCCAGCTTCTTGCCGAAGTCCAGCACCACCACGCGGTCGGCGAGGCTCATGACGAAATCCATGTCGTGTTCGACCAGAAGGATCGTCATGCCGTCGGCGCGCAGCGTACGGAGAAGATCGGCGAGTGCTTTCTTCTCCAGGCTGCGCAGACCGGCAGCCGGCTCGTCCAGCATGATGAGCGAGGGTCCTGCGGCAAGCGCCCGCGCCACCTCCAGCACGCGCTGCTGGCCGAGCGCAAGATTTCCGGCGAGTTCGTGTGCCTTGTCGGCAAGCCCGACCCGCTCGAGTTCACGCATCGCCTCGGCATACACCGCTGCTTCTTCGGCGCGATCGAGCTTCAATGCGCCGGCCAGAAAGCCCGAACGCGTACGCCGATAGCAGCCCAGCATCACATTTTCCAGAAGGCTCATGGTCGGCCGCAACTTCACATGCTGGAAGGTGCGCGCCATGCCGAGCGAAACCACCTCATGCGGCTTGACGCCTGCGAGATCGCGTCCGGTAAAGCTGACCTTGCCGGAGGTTGCAGGAAGCGCGCCGGTGATCAGGTTGAAGGTCGTGCTCTTGCCGGCGCCGTTCGGGCCGATCAATGCGGTAATCGTGCCCGCCTTGACCTCGAACGACACATTGTCGACGGCGACGAGACCGCCGAATCGCTTGGTCAGCCCCGCGACGCTGAGCAAGACCTGCCCGCGCTCGACCGCCGGCAGAACAGGCAGTTTGGAGGGTGCGGCGGCCGGCGGCGGGATTGCCGCCGATGTGAAAGGCAGGAACTGGCGCACCAGCGGTACGATGCCCGACCGCGACTTGTGCAGGAGCAGGATGAAAAGGCAGCCGAACACCACGATCTCGAACACCGCAGCATTGGCGCTGACACCCGGAATGAATGCCTGCAGCCAGTGCAGGATGTCCTGCAGCCAGTTCTTGATCAGCGCCACGGCAGATGCACCGACCAGCGCGCCGGAAATCGTTCCGGCGCCGCCGAGCACGGCCATCAGCAGATATTCGATCCCGGCATTCAGTCCGAACGGCGCTGGGCTGACGAAGCGGGTCATGTGCGCATATAGCCAGCCAGCGAGCCCCGCTAGCGCTGCTGCCAGCACGAACACGCTGAGCCGGACCAAGAATACATCGATGCCAAGGCTTTCCGACATGCCCTTGCCGCCGCGCAGCGCCCGAATCGCCCGGCCTTGCCGCGAACGCAGGAGATTGCCGGCGCCGATCAAAGCCGCACCGCAAAACGCCCAGATCACATAATAAAGTCTCGCCGGCTCGTCGAAGGCAAAACCGAACAGCGTAATCGGCGGCAGATCGCCGATCCCGCCATGCTGGCCGAGCGCATCGAAATTGCCGAAGCTGAAGGCGATGGCGAGCCCCCAGGCGATGGTGGTGATCGGCAGATAATGGCCGCCGAGATGCAGCGTGATGTAGCCGATCACCAGCGCAACAACGGTGACCAGCACAATGCCAGCCAGAAGCCCGATCCAGGGCGACAGACCAAGCGCCGTCGAGAGATAGGCGGTGGCATAGGCACCGATGCCGACGAAGGCTGCCTGCCCGAAGGAGGTGATTCCGCCGCATCCGGTCAGAAGCACCAGCCCGAGCGTCACCAGCGTATAGATGCCGATATAGTTCATCAGCGTGATGATGAATCCGCTGAACATAAGCGGCATCACAATCACGACCAGCGCGAGGATCGCAATGACCGAATAGCGGAAGGTCGGGGTCACGGCTATTCTTCCTCATGCTCTTCGGTGTCATGGGAGGCTACGTAGAGCCATCGCCACAGCACGATCGGAATGATTGCCGCGAACACGATCGCGTCTTTCAACGCGCTTGAATAGAAGGAGCCAAAGGATTCGATCAGCCCGATGATGACGGCGCCGACCGCAGCCAGCGGATAGCTGACGAAGCCGCCGACAACCGAGCCGATAAAGCCTTTCAGTCCGACAATCAGGCCGGTGTCGTAATAGATCGTGGTGGTGGGGCTGATGAGGATCCCCGCCACCGCCGCAATCGCCGACGCGAGAATGAAGGCCCAGGCGCCGGCGCGGGTCGTCCAGATGCCGACGAGCCGCGCACCCTCGCGATTGATCGCAACTGCGCGCAGCGCCTTTCCGGAAACGGTGAACCGGAAAAACACGAACAGGATCGCCGAGAAGATCGCCGCGGCGCCGACGATCAGCGCCAATTGCTGCGGGATCGCGATCCCACCGATGTTCAGATCACCGGAGACGAACGCCTGTGTGCGGAAGCCCTCAGGCCCGAAATACAACAGCGCCAGCCCGGTGATCGCAAAGTGCAAAGCCACCGCGACCATCAGCAGGACGAGGACCGGCGCCGTCGCAATCGGCTGAAACACGATGCGATAGAGCAGCGGCCCGAGCGGCAGGACGAGGGCAATGGTCAGCGCCATCTGCATCGGCAGCGACAGCCCCTGCGCGCCGATCAGGAAGGTGGCCGCGACCGGCAAGCCGGGGATCACCCCCCAATAAAGGAAAGCCCTGGGCAGTTCGTTCGCCTTACCGCGCCGGATCAGGGATGCGGCCTCGACGACGAAGGCCATGGCGGCCAGCGTCAGCACCAGCCAGACAGTGCCTGGGATGCGTTGCAGCTGGAATGCGCCGAGCGTAAGCGCCGAATAGGCGACGAGGTCGCCATAGGAGACGAAGATTACGCGGGTGACGTTGAAGATCAGCACGATCCCGAGCGCCATCAGCACATAGATCGCGCCTGTGCCGAACGCGTCCTGAACCAGCAGAACGAAGATATCGAAGGTCATGATCCCGCCCGCGCGCGACGACTTTTTTGTGGAAAATCGTCAGCGCGTTCCTTGAAGACGCTCAAGCGTCCCGTCCCCCGATCGCCGCTACTCAGCGGCCGGAACAGGCCGGCCGGGCAAACCCGGCCGGACGATTTCTAGCGTTATGTCAGTTCGGCAGATATTTCCACTGGCCGTCCTTGACCTGCACAAGGATAACGGAGCGCTCGTCCACCCCGTAGGACGATCCTTCGGGGAACTGATAGACGCCGTTGGTGCCGACCAGTTCCTTCACATTGCGGACCTCGTCGCGCACGGCCTGCCGGAATTCCGGCGTCCCCGGCTTCGCCTTCTTCAGGGCACGGCCAATCGCATCCTGCAGAGTCAGAACGCCGTCATAGGCGAAGGCGGCAAAGCTGTTCCAGCTGCCCTTGCCGTTGATGTCCTCGTACTTCTTGATGAAGTCATGCGACACTTTCTTGATCGGGTTGGTGTCGGGCAATTGATCGGCCGCACCGATCGGACCGGTTACGCCGATCACGTTTTCGACCGCCTTGCCGCCGACCCGCAGATAGTCCTGGTTGAACACGCCCGGCGTCGCATAGACCGGCCCCTTGAAGCCGCGTTCGGCGAGCGCGATATGCGGCAGCGCACCCGGCGTGCCGGAGCCGCCGACCATCACCGCATCGGGCTTCGCCGCAATGATCTTCAGCACCTGACCGGTGACGCTGGTATCGGCGCGGGCGTAGCGCTCGTTGGTCACGACCTGGATGCCGGCCTTATCGGCCGCATCTTTCAATCCGTTATAGGCAATGTCGCCCCACGGGTCGCTGAAGCCGATATAGGCGACAGTTTTCACACCGCGCTTCTGCATGTCCTTGACCAGCGCCGCGGCCCATAGGTTAGCCGGCTGCGGCATCGCGATCATCCACCTGTTCTTGTCCGCGGGGAACGCCGCCGGCGCAAGCGAGACCTGCTGCACGCCAGCCTGTGATGTCACGTTGCCCATCGCCTGCGACGCGGGCGTGTTCGAGCCGCCAATCAGAATGTCGACCTTGTCGTCGGTGATCAGCTTCTGCGCGTTCTTCACCGCGGTCGATGGATCGGAAGCGTCGTCGAGGAAAATCAGCTGGACCTTTTCGCCGCCGATTTCCTTCGGCATCAGCTCGACGCCCTTGCGATATGGAATGCCGAGCGATGCATTCGGTCCGGTCAGTGCCAGCACGACACCGATCTTGATTTCGGCCTGCGCCGGTGTCGCAAGCGCAACGAAGGCAACGGCACAAGCCGCAGCCAGCAGTTTCTTGATTGACATGATGTCCTCCCTGGCTCAATACCTACAAGTATGGATGGCCGGTTTTGCGGTGTCAATTCGCATTCGTTGCGACACCCTGACCTGATAATGCGGGGATGACATCTCATGACTCCGCTGGAACACCCGAAGCGCATCGGGCTCGTCGGAACCGGATCGGTCGGTTGCGGATGGGCCGCAATTTACCTTGCACGCGGATACGATGTCATCGCCTGCGATCCGTCGGCCGACGCCGAGCAGCGCACACGCGCCTTCATCGCCGACAGCTGGGATGCGCTGCGGCGGATCGGCTTTGCAACTCAGGATCGCATGCCAGACGACCGGCTTGTTTTTGAGCCGCATGCCGCCGCTGTCGCGGCGGCATGCGAGTTCGTGCAGGAGAACGCTCCGGAAAATCTCGCGCTGAAGCAGACAGTCTATGCGCAGATCGAGGACGCTGCCCCGGCAACACTGGTGATCGGATCGAGCACAGGCGGGATTCCGCCGACGCAATTGCAGGCGCAGATGCGCCATCCGGAACGGCTCGTGGTCTGCCATCCATTCAATCCGCCGCATCTCGTGCCGCTGATCGAGATCATCGGCGGCGAACAGACCGCGCCGGAGGTGGTGGACTGGGCGCTGCGTTTCTTCACTGCGCTCGACAAAAAGCCGATCCGTGTCGACAAGGAGGTCACCGCCTTTCTCACCAACCGCCTGCAATTCGCCTTGCTGCGGGAGGCCGTGCATTGTGTCGCCGAGGGCATTGCTAGCCCGCAGGCGATCGAGGACGCCATGCGCTACGGTCTCGGCCCGCGCTGGGCGGTGATGGGTCCGCTGACCACCCTGACGCTCGCAGGCGGCGAAGGCGGCATGCCGCATGTGTTGAAGATGGCGCCTGAATTGCAGAAATGGATGGATGCCTGCGGCACGCCGGCAATGACCTCAACCGACGTGCAGCAAAAGCTGATCGCTGCAGCCGAAAAGATCACAGAGGGGCGCTCCCTGCCCGACTGGATCGCCTGGCGCAATGAGCGGCTGGTCGACCTATTGCGTGCGGTCGGACCGGGCGCGGAAAAGAACTGAGCGAGACCGGCATCATGGCACGCACCGCCAAAGCGCAGAAGCCTGCAACCGAGCCACCGCTCGGCCGCAAGGACTGGATCGACGCCGCGATCGTGATGCTCGCTGAGGATAACGTCGAGGCGTTGCGGGTCGATACGCTCGCCGAAAAGCTCGGCGTCACCAAGGGCAGCTTCTACTGGCATTTCGAAGGCCGCGACGATTTGTTGTTTGCCGTGCTCGATGAATGGCGGCTGCGTATGACCAGCGAGATCCAGTCGTTGATCCTCGACCGGTCGGGCACACCGTGGGAGCGGCTGGAACGCCTGTTGCGTATTGCGACCTCGTCACGGCCTGATGTGCCGGGCGGCCCCTTCGAGATGACGCTGCGCGACTGGGCGCGGCGCGATCCCAAAGTCGCGGCGATCGTGCGCGAGGTCAATGCGGAGCGGGTGAAGTTTCTGCAGCAGCTCTATCGCGAGGCCGGTCTCGAAGACAGCGATATCGAGGATTATGCCGAATTGCACATCGCCTTCGTGATCGGCACGCGCATCACCGTCGATCCGGCCGACCGCGACGAAATCAACCGCAGGCGGCGCATCGGCGCTAAACTCTTGTTGCCGCGCGAGCGGGCCCGGAAATCGTGAGCGCTGCAGGTCCGAGACGCCCCGGCCTGCGATCCCGGGCGGTTCCCGGCGATCAGGGTCGAAGACCACCTTATTTAAGACATAACTGGCGGCTCTTGCTGTGGTACAGGCTCGCGAGCCGGACGTTCGGCTTTCCGCGCCTATTTGCTTAATCCGACGCACCTGATGCAACGGCTCCCACTTATTGCCATCGCGTTCGCCGCCGCGTCGCTGTGCGCCGCCGCACCCGCGTGGTCACAGACCGACAAGCAGCGCCCGCGCGCCGCGGCCGCGCACTGCGATCCGTCGGCCTTCCGCGTCATCGTCGATGTCGGTCACACGCCGGAAAGTCCCGGCGCGATCAGCGCGCGCGGCGTCGGGGAATACGAGTTCAACCTGCGGCTCGCGACCGTTATCAATGGCAAGCTGCGCGAGGCCGGCTTCAATCATGCGTATCTCCTGATGGCGAATGGCGAAGCCATCCCGAGCCTCGTCCGGCGCGTCGGGCAAGCCAACGCCATGTCAGCCGACCTGCTGATTTCGATCCACCACGACTCAGTTCCCGAAGTCTTCAAGTCGATGTGGGAATTCGGTGGCGTGCAGCGGCCCTTTAGCGATAAATTCAAGGGTCATTCGATCTTCGTCTCGCGCGACAATGCCGATTACGACGGCAGCCTTGTCTTCGCAAAACTTCTCGGCGCTCGCCTCAAGGAGCGCGGGCTGGTCTATACGCCGCATTATCACAATGAGCCGAAAATGGGCTCGCGGCGGCGGCCTTTGGTCGACGCCGAAACCGGGGTCTATCGCTACGATCAGCTCATCATCCTGCGCACGACGCGAATGCCAAGCGTGCTGCTTGAAGCTGGATCCATCATCCATCCCGAAGAGGAACTGCTGATGGGTCAGGAGGAGCACCAGCTCGTCATTGCCGGCGCCGTCACCGAGGCGGTTGAATCTTTCTGCGCTTCACGTCAGCCGAAAACCCGGCGCGCCGGCGCCCAGCGCTAACTCAGTTCCGCCGGTCGGCGACCTGCAGGACCGCGGCCATGGCCGTGTCGCCCGCGGCGCAGCCATGAAATAGCCCCGTGCCGCCGCCGCGCATCGCAAGCTCCTCGATCATCTCGATCATGAGGCGAAGGCCGGTCGGCCCCTGCGGATGGCCGAACACCAGCGAGCAGCCGTAATTGTTCATTTTCGCCGGATCGACCCCGGTCTCGCGCGCGAACACGATGTCGTTGACGATGAACGGATTGTGCGACTTGAAAGCATCGATCCTGTCGATAGACACGCCCGCGGCGTCGAGCGCGCGCTTGGCCGCCTTGACCGGCGCCGCCGGCATATAGGCATGGCGCTCGCGCGCCTGGCCGAAGCCGAGGATGCGGATCTCGATCCCGGGCTCCTTCGTAAACTCGGCAGCGCGATTCTTCGCCGTCACGATCATGCCGGCATTGCCGTCAGCCGGATGGGTCTGGCCGCCAAAGGTGACAGTGCCGCCCTCGCGCACGGGTTTGAGCTTGCTCAGGCCTGCGAGCGTGGTGTCGTGGATGCCCTCGTCGCCCTCGAGCGTCGCGACATCCTTCTTGAAACGCGGATCGGGCACGGTGAAGGGCAATGTCATAAAGCGCCGCAGGAAAGCCTTCTCGGCCTTCAGCGCGTCGCGATACTGGTCATAGCGCAGCGCCGTCAGCTCATGCTGCTCCTGGGTGGAAATCTGCCAATCACGCGCGCAATTTTCCGCGGTATCGACCATGGCGAAATGGCCGGTCGGCTCGTCGTTGAAATTGTCGAGCATCCAGTTTTCGACGATGGGTGCGCCGCTTGGCGCCCTCGGATTGGGATGGATCACCACCGGAGAGTTCGAGGTACGGTCGCAGGTGACGACGAGGGAGGCGGTCGCGGCACCCCCGGCGATCTCGGCAGCCGCGGCAGACAGGGCGCGCGCGGACGTGGCGCATGCCTGCGACACCGTCGGCCCGGTGACGAAGGGCGCACCCATCATGGTCATCACCCAGGGCGCGCCCCAGAAGCTCTTCTCCTGCGGCACGGTAATGCCGAGCACGGCATGGTCGAGGGTTTGCAGCGCCCAGCCTTTTTCCTTGGCAACTTTCGCGCCGGTCGCTGCCGCAAGCTTCAGGCTGTTGAGATCGGACAGGCTGCCCTGCCAGCGGGTGAACGGAGTCGACCAGTATGCGCCATAAGGAATGCGGAGATCGGAGAGTGATGTCATCGGTTCAACTCGGCGTCTGCTGGCTAAGGCCTAGTCCAGTCCGTGCATGCGGATAAAGTCGACAAGATGCGCGCGGCATGCCTCCGGCTCCTCGAACTGGAGAAAATGCGTGGTGTCCGGCACCATGACGACATCGACGCCGTGTTCATCGCGCGCCGCCTTTGCGATCGCCGCGGCGGGGCTGGTATAGGGAGAATCCGGATCGCCCGCGATGATCCGCAGCGGCACGCCGATTTCGCGCATGCGGTGAAACAGCGTCGGGTCCTTCTTGCAGCCGAACACATAGGACTCGAAGGCGGGCGGACAGCACAAGCTCCAGCGCCCGTCCGGCATTTGGCGCGCGGTCGCCCGCGCCAGCAGGCCGGCCTGTTCCGGCCGCCAGCGCCCGAAGGCCGGCCGGCGATATTGCTCCGCAAGCTGCTCGGGTGAATCGAAGATGAATTGCCGGCGCGCCGCGCGCTCCGACAGCTTTCGCGAATCCGGCCCGTCCTGCACTTCGAGCGCGTGCCCTGCGGGCGGCGCCATCGGCGGGTCGAACACGCAGACCGCGTCCCAGCGGCCGCGATTGCGATACGCATGTTCCAGCGTCGACATCGAGGACAGGGAATGCATCGCCGCGACCGTCCGCGCCTCGCCGAACTGCGCCTTGATGCCCTGGAAAATTTCCTCGATGTCGGAATAGAAATTTTCCCAGACATGCCCCTCCTGCGTATGCAGCGGGTTCTCGCCGTGATTGCGCATGTCGAACACGACAAGATCGTAGCGCTCGGCAAGCGGCAGCCAGAACGGCGCATAGGCATCGATCGCAAGGCCGTTGCCGTGGCTCAGGACAATGCGGGTCGCGCCCGGCTTGCCATAGCGACGCAGCCGGATGATCGCACCGTCCTTCATGGTGAGGTCGGCGCGCTGCGACGGGGACGGCGCGGTGAAGGTCTGATGGAGGTTCATGCCGTAACGGTTGTGCGGGCCCTGCCCCGTCCGGTCAAGCGCGGCCGTTGCATTGCAGGCCGCGCCGCCATGCATCAATAACCGGTCCTCAGGCCGCCGAGGCCTTTGCGCGACCCGCCTTTTCCTTGGTCCAGGCCGCCAGTTCGGCGTGCGCGCTGGCCTTGAAGTCGGCGGCCTGCTGCTCGGACAGGTTCTCGGCCGTCAGTTCGAGCCGGATGCCGTTCGGATCGAAGAAATAGATCGAATGGATGAAGCCGTGATCGGTGACGCCAATAACGTCGATGCCGGCCGCCTCCAGCCGTTTCTTGGCGTCGATCACCTCCTCGATGGTGTTCATGCGCAGCGCGAGATGATTGACCCAAGGAGGCGTGTTGGGCGACGGCGCGGCGGCCTCGTTGTCGCCGAGATCGAAGAAGGCGATGTAGGAGCCGTCCCGCATCTCGAAGAACACATGCACATAGGGACAATATTCGCCGGTCGAAGGCACATGGTCGGCCTTGATCACATGCGCGAGCGGCAGTCCGAGCAGGTCCTCGTAGAAATGGCGGGTTTCCTCCGCGTCCCGGCAGCGCCAGGCAAAATGATGAAGGCCGTGGATCGGGGCGACGGAGCTTTTGACAGCGGATGATGCAGCGGACATTGACGTTCTCCCTGACTGACGCTGCTCTGCGGGGCGGGACCGCGGCCGGATGGCCCCGTTCCTGCATTGCCCCGGGCATGCGCCGGATTTTTCGCAGGAATTGTAGATCGACCGAGGGGCGAAAGGCCAGATGGCCTGCCGGTTCGCATAGCAGTATGTGCACATTCGCTTGGCACCAGTGTGGTGGTTCGGAAATCCGCTTCATGCTGGCAGCAAACTCTTTAAGCGGATTTCCGAACCAAACCACACTGGAATCAAGCATTTGTTAGTGTCCTTCGAACCCGAAGTCCGCTCACGAGCAAGCCGCAAATTGAAGCGGACTTCGAGTTCGGGACACTAAGATGCCCGGCAATTCGGCTAACAAACCCCGCCCCAAAGCGCTTTGTCGACCCGGCATGACCCCCACCCCAGGGACGGACCTTTCACTGAAAATCGTCATCGTCGACGAGAGTCCAGTGCGTTCGGCGATCCTCGAAGAGGGCCTGCGCGAAGCCGGCTTCACCGAGGTGATCCGCATCGCCGAAATGCAGAACCTGCTTGCGCGCATCTACAAGATCGACCCCGATGTCATCCTGATCGATCTGGAAAATCCGAGCCGCGACGTGCTGGAGCAGATGTTCCAGGTCAGCCGCATCGTGAAGCGGCCGATCGCCATGTTCGTCGACCAGAGCGATTCCGCCTCGATCCAGGCTTCGGTGGATGCCGGTGTCGCGTCCTACATCGTCGACGGGCTGAAGAAAGAACGCATCAAATACATCCTCGATACCTGCATCTCGCGCTTCAACGCCTTCGCCAAGTTGCAGGAGGAACTGGACCGCACCAGAAATGCGCTGGAGGAACGCAAAGTCATCGATCGCGCCAAGGGCATTCTGATGACGGCGAAGAAACTGACGGAAGACGAGGCCTATGCGCTGTTGCGGAGTACCGCGATGAAAGAGAACAAGAAGATCGCCGAGATCGCGCAGTCGGTGATCACCGCCGCGGAGATGTTCAAATGACCTCGGGCAAGCGCATCCGGATCGGGTTCATCCCGCTGGCCGACGCCACCGCGCTCATCGTCGCGGTCGACAAGGGGTTTGCGGCGGAGGAAGGCGTCGATGTCGAGCTGGTGCGCGAAGTCTCCTGGTCGAATGTCCGTGATAAGCTCAATATTGGCCTGTTCGATGCGGCCCACCTGCTGGCCCCGGTCGCGATCGCATCAAGTCTTGGCCTCGGTCACGTCAAGGTCCCGATCATCACGGCCTTCGGGCTCGGTCTGAATGGCAATGCCATTACCGTGTCTCCCGCGCTGTATGCCGCGCTGAAGGACGCCGCCGACGGCGATCTGACCAATCCGATGGTCTCTTCGCGCGCGCTCGCCCGTGTGGTGATGGACCGTAAGGCGCGCGGCGAGGAGCCGCTGACTTTCGGCATGACCTTCCCCTATTCCACGCACAATTATCATTTGCGGTTCTGGATGGCGGCAGGCGGCGTCGATCCCGACCAGGATGTACGGCTGATCGTGCTGCCGCCGCCCTATATGGTGGAGAGTCTCGCCAACAAGCATGTCGACGGATTTTGTGTCGGCGCGCCGTGGAATTCGGTCGCGGTCGATCTCGGCATCGGCCACATTCTGCATTTCGTCTCGGAGATCTTTCAGCGCGCGGCCGAGAAGGTTCTGGCGGTGCGGGCGCGCTGGGCCGAGGACAATCCGGATGTGTTCCGCCGGCTGGTGCGCGCCCATGGCCGCGCCGCCGATTTCGTCGAGGACGTGAACAATCGCGACGACGTTGCCGCCATTTTGTCGGCGCCGGATCGTATCGCCGTCGCGCCCGAGGTGATCCGGCGCACGCTGGACGGCCGCCTGAAAGTTTCGCCGGACGGCACCTATCGATCGAGCGACCGCTATCTCCTGGTCGGACGCTCGGGCGCGGCGCGGCCCGATCCCGTGCAGGCGGCCTGGCTTTATGCGCAGATGATCCGCTGGGGTCAGGCACTGATATCGGCGGAAGGTATCGCAGAGGCCAAGGCGACATTCCGGCCCGATCTCTATGACGAGATTTTCGGCCCGCAGCCGCAGCTCCCACCGTCCGAACCGGCGGACCGTGTCGGCGCCTTTACCGGCCCGCCCTTCGATCCCGACAACATCGCCGCTCATCTCGATGGCTGGAAAATCCGGCGGCGATAGCACCGCGCGACGACCGCCCAATTGTTGTGCGATGCACAAAACAACGTCATTTTGCACTGGCGGATGCGCCAAGTTTCAGCGCGGAGCCTCCGCTCGATTCAGAGCGATGACCATAATTCTTTGAATTTTAACAGCAATCGCTCCGCGAAGAAGTTGGCACGAAGCTTGTAAAGAAGAGGTTGAGACGCGTCCGGGTTCGTCGGGCGCCCAACCGATCCAACGACGGGTCGATCAAGCAACGCCGCTATCCCAAGGAGCCGTCCCGTTCAGGGAAGGCGCCGGACGGATGAGCGGCTTTTTTGTTTTGGCGATCCATTGGACCCCACCGGGCCAACCAGAGACGAGGCAGAGGGATAAGTAATGTCACAGAACCGCGAGACTTCGAAATTCAAGGTGAGCCGCCGGACCCTTCTCAAGGGGACGGCAGGCGCAGCGGCGCTGCTCGGCGCCGTCAAGTCGCAATTTCCGTTTGGCGTGCATGTCGCAGAAGCGTCGGGTCCTGAAACAAAGAAGGCCACGCTCGGCTTCATCGCGCTCACCGATGCAGCGCCATTATTCGTCGCCAAGGAAAAAGGGCTGTTCGCCAAATACGGCGTGCCCGACGTCGAAGTCATGAAGCAGGCCTCCTGGGGCGCCACGCGCGACAATGTCGTGCTCGGCGGCGAAGGCAACGGCATCGACGGCGCGCACATCCTGACGCCGATGCCGTATCTGATTTCGGCGGGCAAAGTGACTCAGAACAACGTGCCGACGCCGATGTACATCCTCTCGCGTCTCAACCTGAACGGCCAATGCATCTCGGTCGGTAACGAATATGCCGAACAGAGGGTCGGGCTCGACATCAAGGACTTCAAAGCGGCATTGGAAAAGAAAAAAGCGTCCGGAAAATCCATCAAGGCGGCGATGACATTCCCTGGCGGAACGCATGACCTCTGGATCCGCTACTGGCTTGCTGCCGGCGGTATCGATCCCGACAAGGATATCGAAACCATCGTTGTGCCGCCGCCGCAGATGGTCGCGAACATGAAGGTCGGCACGATGGACTGCTTCTGCGTCTGCGAACCGTGGAACCTGCAGCTCATTCACCAGAAGATCGGCTATACCGCGCTGACCACCGGCGAACTCTGGAACATGCACCCGGAAAAGTCGCTCGCCATGCGTGCATCCTTCGTCGACAAAAATCCGAAGGCAACGCAAGCGATCATGATGGCGACGATGGAAGCACAGATGTGGTGCGAGAAGCCTGAGAACCACCAGGAGCTCGCGCAAATCTGCTCGAAGCGCAACTGGATCAACTGCCCCGTCAACGACATCACCGATCGCGTCAAGGGCCGCTTCGATTACGGCATTCCGGGCAAGGTTGTCGAAAACCATCCGCAGATGATGCGCTATTGGGATAACTTCACCTCGTATCCGTTCCAGAGCCACGATCTGTGGTTCCTCACTGAGGATATCCGCTGGGGTAAGTTCGAGCCGGAGCTCGACACCGCGGCATTGATCAAGAAGGTCAACCGCGAGGACCTGTGGCGCGAAGCGGCGAAGGCGATGTCGATTCCCGATTCTCAGGTCCCGACCTCAACCTCGCGCGGCAAGGAAACTTTCTTCGACGGCAAGGTCTTCGATCCCGCAGATCCCAAGGCCTACCTGAAGAGTCTCGCGATCAAGCGCGTAGAGATCAGCTGATCCGATCTGGGGGGCCGCGCGCGGCCCCTCCAGCTGGTCCGCAATTTCAGAGAGACACGACATGAACATGCCCCTCGCCAAAACCGAAACTGGGTCGGCCGTTCCCCTTGCGCGGCCTGCGGCTGCGGTCCTGCCGTTGCAGGTCAAGCGAGCGCCTTTCGGCGAACGCGCAATCGACAAAGTGAAGTCCGTTTCCGAACATCTGATACCGCCAGTCATTGTGCTTACCGTCGCGCTCGTTGCCTGGGAAATTCAGTGCAGCGCGCCCGGCGCCACATTGCCGCCGCCGAGCCAGGTGCTGTCGGAGACCTGGGAGCTGATCGTCGATCCGTTCTACGATCGCGGCGGCATCGACAAGGGCCTGTTCTGGCATCTGTCGGCCAGTCTGCAGCGCGTCGCCGTCGGCTATTCGCTCGCAGCACTTGCCGGCATCGCGCTTGGCACACTGGTTGGTCAATCGACCTGGGCGATGCGTGGTCTCGATCCGATTTTCCAGGTGCTGCGCACCGTACCGCCGCTGGCCTGGCTGCCATTGTCGCTTGCAGCGTTCCGGCAGGGACAGCCGGCCGCCATCTTCGTGATCTTCATCACCGCAATCTGGCCGATCATCATCAATACCGCGGTCGGCATCCGCAATATCCCGCAGGATTTCCGCAACGTCGCCGCGGTGCTGCGGCTCAATCATCTTGAGTTTTTCTGGAAGATCATGGTGCCGTCGGCGGCGCCCTACATCTTCACCGGACTTCGCATCGGCATCGGCCTGTCCTGGCTCGCGATCGTCGCGGCGGAAATGCTGATCGGCGGCGTCGGCATCGGCTTCTTCATCTGGGATGCCTGGAATTCGTCGCGCATCAGCGAAATCATCCTCGCGCTGATCTATGTCGGCATCATCGGCTTCATTCTCGACCGCTGCGTCGCATTGGTTGCAACGCTGGTGACTCGTGGAACGGCTGCGAATTGAAGGGTCAGCACCATGAAGAGCTATCTGAAAATCGATCACGTCAGCAAAACTTTCAACAAGGGCGCGCATGCGACCGAGGTACTGACCGACATCACGCTCGGCGTCGAACAGGGCGAATATGTCTCCATCATCGGCCATTCCGGCTGCGGCAAGTCGACCCTGCTCAACATCGTCGCCGGATTGATTTCTTCCACCACCGGCGGCGTTCTGCTGGAGGATCGCGAGGTCAACGAGCCCGGCCCCGACCGCGCCGTGGTGTTCCAGAACCACTCACTGCTGCCCTGGCTCACGGTCTACGACAATGTGAGCCTTGCGGTGAACAAGGTTTTCTCGGGCACGAAGTCGCGCACCGAACGGCATGACTGGGTCATGCACAATCTCGAACTGGTGCAGATGACGCATGCAAAGGACAAGCGGCCGGGCGAAATCTCTGGCGGCATGAAGCAGCGCGTCGGCATCGCCCGCGCGCTGTCGATGGAGCCAAAGGTGCTCCTGCTCGACGAGCCGTTCGGCGCGCTCGATGCGCTGACCCGCGCGCATCTGCAGGACTCGGTGATGACGATCCATCAGAAGCTCGGCAACACCGTAATGATGATCACCCACGATGTCGACGAGGCGGTGCTGCTCTCCGACCGTATCGTGATGATGACCAACGGTCCGGCGGCGCGGATCGGCGAAATTCTCGAGGTGCCGTTGCCGCGTCCGCGCAAGCGGCTCGAGCTCGCCGGCAACCAGACCTACCTGAAATGCCGCCAGCGCGTGCTCGAATTCCTCTACGAGCGCCACCGCTTCGTCGAGGCCGCCTGACCCGTAACCCTGCCGGGTGTGCAAGAAGGATAGACGCTGTGACACCCTATCAGGCTGCTCTTGTGCAGGAAAGCTTCGGCAAGGTGGTTCCGATCGCCAGCACCGCTGCGGACTTGTTCTACGACCGGCTATTCGAAATCGCGCCGCAGGTGAAGCCGCTGTTCCAAGGCGATCTCGCCGAACAAAAGAAGAAGTTGATCGCGATGCTCGCGGCGGTGGTGAACGGCCTCGACAAGCTCGAAACCGTCCTGCCCGCGGCAAGCAAACTGGCCAAGAACCACGTTAGCTATGGCGTACAAGCCAACGATTATCAGCCGGTCGGCGCTGCGCTGTTGTGGACGCTGGAACAGGGGCTGGGGGACGCCTGGACCACAGACGTCGCGGAGGCCTGGGGCGCGGCCTACACCACGTTGTCGGGCTTCATGATTGCAGAAGCCTACCCCAACAAGGCGGCCGCGGAATAGCCATGAGCGAGCCCCTCGTCATCGTCGGCAATGGCATGGCCGCAGCCAAGCTGGTGGAGCGCCTCTCCATGCGCGCGCTCGGCCGCTACGCCATTGCCGTCATCGGCGAGGAGCCGCAGCTTGCCTATAACCGCGTGCTGTTGTCGTCCGTGCTTGCCGGCGAAGTTGCGCTCAGTGAGATCGAGTTGAAGCCGAAGCGCTGGTGGCGTGACCGCGGTGTCACGCTGCTCTATGGCCAGGCAGCCATTACTGTCGACCGCGACATCCGCCGCGTCAAGCTCGCAAGCGGTGCCACCATCCCCTATTCGAAGCTGGTCTTCGCCACCGGCTCGCGTCCGATCGTGCTGCCGATCGAAGGGCGCGAGCTTGCCGGCGTGATGACGTTCCGCGATCTGCGGGACGTCGCTGTGCTGAAAGCTGCGGGCCGCTGCCATGCCGTGGTGATCGGCGGCGGCCTGCTCGGACTTGAGGCAGCTTACGGCCTCGCCAAGGCGGGCGCGAAAGTCACGGTGGTACATCTGATGGACCGCCTGATGGAGCGCCAGCTCGATGCGGAAGCGGCAGGGATGCTGAAAGCCGCGGTGGAGATAAAGGGCATCGATGTTCTCCTGAGCGCCGAGACAGCGCGATTCGCAGGCAACAAGAAAGTCGAACGCGTCGAGCTGAAGGACGGCCGCACTGTTCCGGCCGATATCGTGGTGATGGCGGCCGGTATCGCGCCGAATGTAACGCTCGCGCGCACAGCCGGCGTCTCGATCAACCGCGGCATCGTGGTCGATGACGGCATGCAGACCGACATCCCCGGCGTCTATGCCATCGGCGAATGCGCCGAGCATGACGGACGCTGTGTCGGTCTCGTCGAGCCCGCCTACGAACAGGCAGCGGTGCTCGCCGACCGGATGCGCGGCCGAGACGCGCGTTACAACGGCAGCATTGCGGCAACGAACCTGAAGGTCACCGGCGTCAATGTCTTTTCGGCCGGAGATTTCGCAGCCGGCGACGGCACCGAGACCGTGCTGCTCCGCGATCCGGGCCTTGGCCTCTACAAAAAGCTCGTCATCAGGAACGATCGCCTGGTCGGCGCGGTGTTGTTCGGCGATACTGCGGACGCGCTCTGGTATCTGGACCTGATCCGGACCGGCTTGCCGACCGCTACTTTCCGCAATGAGCTCGCATTCGGGCGCGCGCTTGCCGAGCGCAACGCGAGCCCGGTCAAGAAGACTGCGGAAATGATCACTCTGGACATGGCGGCCTGACATGTCCGGCGATTTCACCCCCGACCAGAAGCGCTATCTCGAAGGCTTCGTGTCCGGCCTCTCCGCCGCGCGGGTTGCGAAAGTCGGCTGCGGCAAGGCTGGCAATCTGGGCGAGCCGACCGGGCCGGATGCCATCCACATCAAGGCGCAGGACCGCACAATTGCGGCCGGCGGCAAGCTCGCCGAACAGGAAAAATTCAAGCGCGAGCTGCATCCGTTCGACGCCTGGCCGAAACTGCGCGAACAAGCCGCTAAGAACGAAGCCCCGAAGCCAGCCGACAATTTTCGATGGCGCTATTTCGGCTTGTTCTACGTGGCGCCGGCGCAGTCCTCGTATATGTGCCGGCTGCGGATCGCCAACGGCATCCTTACGCACTGGCAATTGGAGGGGCTTGCCGAAATCGCGGAGAAATATGCCGGCCCCTATTCGCATGTGACAACGCGTGCCAACCTGCAGCTGCGCGAGATCGAGCCCAAAAACGCCACCAACGTGGTCGAGGCGATCCAGGATCTCGGATTGTGCTCGCGCGGCTCCGGCGCCGACAATATCCGCAATGTCACCGGCGCGCCGACCGCCGGGATCGACCCGCAGGAATTGCTCGACACGCGGCCCTATGCCCGCGAGTGGCACCATCACATTCTCAATGACCGTTCGCTTTACGGCTTGCCGCGCAAATTCAACGTCGCCTTCGATGGCGCGGGCCGCATTGCCGTGCTGGAGGACACCAACGACATCGGCTTTCAGGCCGTAATGGTGAAGGACGGATTCGGCGTCGAGCCCGGCATCTGGTTCAAGCTGACGCTCGGCGGCATCACCGGGCATAAGGACTTCGCCCGCGACACCGGTGTGATCGTGAAGCCGTCAGACGCGACTGCGGTGTCCGACGCCATCGTCCGCGTCTTCATCGAGAACGGCAATCGCACCGACCGCAACAAGGCGCGATTGAAATATGTGCTCGACGCCTGGGGCTTCGACAAGTTCCTGACCGCAGTCGAGGAAAAGCTCGGCCGCTCCCTCGCTCGCGTTCCCGCCGAGGCGCTGGAGCCGCGCCCGGTCTTCGACCGGCTCGCCCATATCGGCGTGCATCCGCAGAAGCAGGACGGCCTCAACTGGATCGGCATCGTGCTGCCCGTCGGCAAGATGACCGCGGAACAGATGCGCGGCATTGCAAAGATCGCACGCGCGCATGGCGATGGCGATATCCGCCTCACGGTCTGGCAGAATTTGCTGATCTCCGGCGTACCGGCCGGCAAGGTGGCGCAGGTTGAAACAAGGATCGCCGCACTGGGCCTCTCTACCAAAGCAACCTCGGTCCGCGCCGGGCTGGTCGCCTGCACCGGCGCCACCGGCTGCCGCTTCGCCGGAGCGCATACCAAGGAAAATGCCGAAGAGATCGCGCAATGGTGCGATGCGCGGGTGGCGCTCGACACGCCGGTCAACATTCATCTGACCGGCTGCCACCATTCCTGCGCGCAGCATTACATCGGCGATATCGGGCTGATCGGTGCGCGCGTCGCCGTCAACGACGACGGCGATACCGTCGACGGCTATCACCTATTCATCGGCGGCGGTTACGGACCGGATGCCGCGATCGGCCGCGAAATCTATCGCGACGTCAAGGCCGAGCGCGCGCCGAAGCTCGTCGAAAGGATGCTGAAGGGCTATCTCGCGCACCGCGCCTCTGCGGACGAGACGTTCGTTGCCTTCGCCAAACGCCACGAGGTCGATGCGCTGAAAGCCATGTTCAACGCGGAGGAGGTCGAATGAACGCGACGCCTCCCCCGATTCCCAGTCTCATCCCGGAGACCGCGCCGTTCTCGCCTGAGCAGCGCGCCTGGCTGAACGGGTTCTTTGCGGGCCTCGTTTCGCTCGACGGCGCGGGCGTTACCGCGCTGTCCCCCGAACAGAATGCCGCGCTGATGCCCGGCGGCGCTGGCGACGGCGACGACGGCGAAGCGCCATGGCACGACCAGACCTTGCCGATGGCCGAGCGCATGGCGCTCGCCGAGGGCCGCCCCTTGCGGCGGCGCATGATGGCGGCGATGGCGCAGCAGGATTGCGGTCAATGCGGCTATAACTGCAGCGACTATGCAGACAAGATTTTCGACAAGTCGGAAGCGCGGCTGAATCTCTGCGTACCGGGCGGCAAGGAAACCGCCCGCATGCTGAAGCAGCTCTACGAGGAATTGGACAAGGCGCCGGCCGAAGCCAAGCCCGCCGCTGCGCCGCAGCCCGCAGGCGATTCCGGCCGCTCGCGCGACAATCCCGCGCTCGCCACCTTCGTCGGCCGCTATAGGCTCAACAAGCCGGGCTCGGAAAAAGAGACCTGGCATCTCGATTTCGATCTCAGCGCGGCGAAGCTCGATTATGTCGTCGGCGACGCCTTCGGCCTGTTTCCGAAGAACGATCCGGCGCTCGCCGATGCCATCGTCGAAGCGCTCGGCGTCGCGCCGGATCTCGAAATCGGCGGCGAGGCATTGCGCGACATTCTGATCGAGAAAGTCGCGCTCTCGCCCGCGCCGGATTCACTGTTCCAGCTGTTCTCCTACATCACCGGCGGCGAGCGGCGGCTCAAGGCAAAGGCCCTCGCCTCCGGCGAGGACCCGGATGGCGACGCAGCAACGCTCGACGTGCTGGCAACGCTGGAGAAATTCGCAGGCGTCACGCCCGACCCGGAAGCCTTCGTCGAGGCGCTCGAACCGCTGCAGCCGCGGCTCTACTCGATTTCGTCCTCGCCCAAGGTCGAGCCGGGTTCGCTGTCGCTCACCGTCGACACCGTGCGCTATGCAAGCGGCGGCCGCACCCGGCTTGGCGTCGCCTCCACCTATCTCGCCGAACGCATCGCGCCGGGTTCGCCGATCAAGGTCTATGTCCAGAAGGCGCATGCCTTCGGTCTGCCCGCCGATCCGTCGGTGCCCGTCATCATGGTCGGACCGGGCACCGGCATCGCGCCATTCCGGGCTTTCCTGCACGAGCGGATGGCGACGAAAGCGCCGGGCCGCAACTGGCTGTTCTTCGGCCATCAGCGGCGCGACTGCGACTTCTTCTACGAGGACGAACTGAACGGCATGAAGGCTGCCGGCATTCTGACGCGCCTGTCGCTCGCCTGGTCGAGAGACGGCGACCAGAAATTCTATGTGCAGGACCGCATGCGCGAGGTCGGCCGCGATCTGTGGTCCTGGCTTGCCGACGGCGCGCATCTCTATGTCTGCGGCGATGCCAAGCGGATGGCCAAGGATGTGGAGCGCGCGCTGGTCGATATTGTTGTGCAGCACGGCGCGCGTTCGACCGACGAGGCGATAGCCTTCGTTGCCGAGCTGAAAAAGCGCGGCCGCTATCAGCAGGACGTGTATTGAGGGCCGGTGGATGAACGCGCCCGTCGACACACCGCCCGTCGTCCGCACCACCTGTCCCTATTGCGGCGTCGGCTGCGGCGTGCTGGCCTCACCCGACGGGCGCGGCGCTGCGATCTCCGGCGATCCGGAGCACCCTGCGAATTTCGGCAGGCTCTGCTCGAAGGGTTCGGCGCTCGGCGAGACGCTGGCGCTCGACACACGGCTTCTGCACCCGATGCTACGCCAGCCCGACGGTAGCTATGCCCGCACCGTCTGGGATACCGCGCTCGATCAGGTTGCAGACGGCTTCCGCCGCGTCATCGCGCGCGACGGGCCGGATGCGGTCGCGTTCTATCTCTCCGGTCAATTGCTGACCGAGGACTACTATGTCGCCAACAAGCTGATGAAGGGCTTCATCGGAACCGCCAATGTCGACACCAATTCGCGGCTCTGCATGGCGTCCTCGGTCGCAGGCCACCGCCGCGCCTTCGGCGCCGATACCGTGCCCGGGTGTTATGCCGATCTCGACTGCGCCGATCTGATCGTGCTCACCGGCTCGAACGCCGCCTGGTGCCATCCGGTGCTGTTCCAGCGCATGATGAAGAACAGGCAGGACCGCGGCGCAAAGCTCGTGGTCATCGATCCGCGCCGCACCGCGACCGCCGAGGAAGCCGACCTTTTTCTCCCGATTGCACCCGGCATGGATTCGGTGCTGTTCGCCGGATTGCTGGCGCATCTTGCGGACAGCCATGTGCTCGACCTCTCCTATATCGACACACATACGACCGGCTTCGAGGCAACGCTCGCAGGCTGCCGCGCGATTGCGCCCAGTCTCGATGCCGTTGCCTCCCAGACCGGCACCGATCCCGCCGACATCGCGCAATTCTTCGATCTGTTCCGCTTAACCGAACGCACCATCACCTGCTATTCACAAGGCGTGAACCAGTCGGCGCAGGGCACCGACAAGGTCAATGCCATTATCAATTGCCACCTTGCGACCGGACGCATCGGCAAGCCCGGCATGGGGCCGTTTTCGCTGACCGGCCAGCCGAATGCGATGGGCGGCCGCGAGGTTGGCGGGCTCGCCAATCAGCTCGCCGCCCATATGGGCTTTTCGCCCACAGAGATCGACCGCGCCGGCCGGTTCTGGCGCGCGCCGAAGATGGCGCAGCGCGAGGGTGTGAAAGCCGTGCAGATGTTCGAGGCGATCGCACGCGGCAAGATCAAGGCGCTCTGGGTGATGGCGACCAACCCCGCCGTGTCGTTGCCCGATGCAGCGGGCGTACGCGCGGCGCTGCAGAAGCTCGAATTATTCGTGGTGTCGGAGAACGTGCTGTCGAACGACACGGTGGCAAGCGGCGCGCATATCTTGCTTCCCGCCGCTGCCTGGGGCGAGAAGGACGGCACGGTGACCAATTCCGAGCGCCGGATCTCGCGCCAGCGCGCCTTTCTGCCGTTGCCGGGCGAAGCCCGGCCTGACTGGTGGATGGTCACGCAAGTCGCGCAGCGGCTCGGCTTTGCCGACGCATTCGCTTACCAAAGCGCGGCGGATATCTTCCGCGAACACGCCGCCCTCTCCGCCTTCGAAAACGGCGGCAGCCGCGATTTCGACATCGGCGCCTGCGCCGAACTCGATGACGCTGCATTCGATGCGCTTGCGCCGTTTCAGTGGCCGAAGCCGTCGCAAGATGCAGCCGCGGAAACCCGTTTCTTCGCCGATGGCGGCTTTTTCACGCCGGACCGCAAAGGCCGTTTCGTCGCGCCGGAGCCGCCCGCCCTGCAATCGCAAACCGACGCCGCCTTCCCGTTCGTGCTCAATACCGGCCGTATCCGCGATCAATGGCATACCATGACGCGATCGGGGCTCAGTCCGCGCCTCGCCGCGCATCTGCCCGAACCCTTCGTGGAAATCCATCCGGCCGACGCCCTGCATGCGGGCCTCACCGACGGCACCCTGGCGCGGATCGCAACGCCCTATGGACGCTGCGTGATGCGGGTCCGGCTCAGCGATGGCCAGCGGCGCGGATCGCTGTTCGTACCGATTCACTGGAGCGGTACGACTGCCTCGGCGGCGCGCGTCGGCGAACTCGTCAATCCGGCCACCGATCCGTTATCCGGCCAGCCGGAAGCCAAGGCCACGCCCGCCTCGATTGCACGCGCCGATTACCGCTTCGCCGGCTTCATCCTGAGCCGGCGGCCTGTGGCGTTGCCGCGGAGCACCTGGTGGGCGCAGTCGGCAGCGAGCGGCGGTCATGGTTTTCTGTTCGCAGCAAACGATACGCTGGAAAGCTGGCAGGCGTTCGCGCGCGCACAGGCCGGACCTTTGCCGCTGTCCGAATATCTCGACGAGCCGCGTTCGACCTACCGCGCCGCGGCCTTTGCGGACGGACAGCTTGTCTTCTGCCTGTTTGCCGGTCCAGCCGCGCAGCGCCCGCAATGGGATGCGGCCAAGGCGCTGTTCGCGGCCGAACGGCTGGAAGAACGGCAGCGCCGCATGCTGCTGTCTGGACACACGGCCGACGACGTCGCCGATGTCGGACCCGTCATCTGCGCCTGTTACGGCGTGGGCCTCAATACGATCCGCGACGCCCTCTCCACGGGTGCTGCGACCGACGTCGCAAGCCTCGGCGAGCAACTGCGTTGCGGCACCAATTGCGGCTCCTGCCTGCCCGAACTGAAAAAAATCGTCGTTCAGACGGGTCAACGAAAGGCTCATCATGACCAGCATGGAAGACAGCCCGCGCATACCGGTTGAGAGCGCAGCCCCGCGCATGGAAGCGCTGGCGCGTTTGCCAGTTTTCTTCGCCCTGCATGGCAAGCGCGTCCTGGTCGCCGGCGGCAGTGCCGCCGCGGCATGGAAGGTGGAATTGCTCGCCGCCGCAGGTGCGGACGTCGAGGTCTATGCCAAGGAGATGTCGGAGGACATGCTGACGGCGGCGGCGGCGCCGCCCGCAGGCTCGGTCAAACTGCATCGCGAATACTGGACCGCCGCTTCGATGGACGGCTGCGCGCTCGCCATCGGCGCATGCGAGACCGACGCCCAAGCACAGCAGTTTCACAGCGCCGCGCAATCGGCAGGCGTGCCGTGCAATGTGGTCGACAAACCGGATTATTGCGACTTTTCGTTCGGAGCCATCGTGAACCGTTCCCCGCTGGTGGTCGCGATCTCGACCGACGGCGCGGCCCCGGTCTTCGCGCAGGCGATCCGTTCGCGGATCGAGGCGATGCTGCCCGCGGGCTTTGCGCGCTGGGCGGAAGCTGCTCGCAACTGGCGCAGTGCATTGAAAAAGACCGACCTCTCCTTCAACGGCCGGCGCCTGTTCTGGCAAATGTTCACGCGCGCCGCATTGCAGAACCCCAATGGTGAACCCTCCCGCGCCGATTTCGACGCGCTGCTGGACGAGACGAAAACGCAAGCCCCCGCCGCCGAGCAAGGTTCCGTGACGCTGGTCGGCGCCGGGCCCGGCGATCCGGAACTCCTGACTCTGCGCGCGGTGCGCGCGCTGCAATCGGCCGACGTGATCCTCTATGACGATCTGGTTTCGAAGGAAGTGCTCGATTTCGCCCGGCGCGAAGCCAGGCGCATGCTGGTCGGCAAGACCGGGCATGGTCCCTCCTGCAAGCAATCCGAGATCAATGCGCTGATGGTGGGGCTCGCCAGATCCGGCCGCCGCGTGGTGCGCCTGAAAGGCGGCGACCCGATGATTTTCGGGCGCGCGGGCGAAGAGATCGATGCCTGCCGCGAGGCCGGGATTGCGTTCGAGGTGGTGCCGGGCGTCACCGCGGCACAGGGCGCGGCGAGCCGGCTCGGCTTGTCGCTGACCCACCGCAGCGCGGCGCGCCGCGTGCAATATGTTACCGGCCATGGCGAGAAAGGCGCATTGCCGGACGATATCGACTGGCGCAGCATCGCCGACCCGGGCGTGACCACCGTGGTCTACATGCCAAAGAAGACGCTGCGGCAATTCACCGGTCACGCGGTCGCAGCCGGACTCGACCCGGAAACGCCTGCTCTCGCCATCGCCAATGCGACAAGGCCGGAGGAGCAAGTCGTGTCAGCGACAATTGGCGAATTGCCGGATCGCGCCATGCTCGAAGGACCGACGATCGTGATGATCGGCAGCGTGTGCTCTTTGGCCGACCGTGAAATTATCCAGCCGCGCGGGAATGTGCGGAGCAAGAGGCGACTGACGGGCTACACCGTCACATAGCGATGCACGATATCGGCATCGCGGTCCATATCGGCGCTGGTACCGCGCCACACCGTGCGGCCCTTCTCGATGACGTAATGGCGGTCGGCAAGCCGCTTCAGAACCGACAGATTCTTGTCGACGATCAGGATCGACTGGCCGCGCGATTTCAGCAAAGCGATGCAATTCCAGATTTCGGCGCGGATCACCGGCGCAAGCCCTTCGGTCGCCTCGTCGAGGATCAGAAGCTGCGGATTTGTCATCAGCGCGCGGCCGACTGCCAGCATCTGCTGCTCGCCACCGGATAATGTACGGGCGAACTGGTTACGACGCTCCTCCAGCCGCGGAAACAGCTTGAAGACTTCCTCCAGCGTCCAGGGATTGGCGCGCTTCAGCCGGTTGGCGGCGGTGGCGACCAGATTCTCGAACACGGTGAGCAGCGGAAACACCTGCCGGCCCTCCGGCACAAGACCGATGCCACCGCGCGCGATGACTTCCGGCGCACGGCCGGCAACCGACTGCCCGGCGAATTCCACCCTGCCGCCCGCAGGCGGCGTCAGCCCCATGATCGAGCGGATGGTCGTGGTCTTGCCCATGCCGTTGCGGCCGAGCAGGGTCACGATCTCGCCCTCGCCGACCGACAGGTCGATATCGAACAGCACCTGGCTGCGGCCATAGCGCGCCTCAAGATTCTCGACCTTGAGCATCATGCGTCGCCCTCGCCGAGATAGGCGACCCGCACCGCCTCGTTGGCGCGGATATCCTCGGCCGAGCCGGTCGCGATCCGCTCGCCGTTGACCAAGACCGAGATGCGGTCGGCGAGCGCAAAAACCGCATCCATGTCGTGCTCGACCAGGAGAATCGTGACTTCGGTCTTCAGCACTCTCAAGAGATCGATCATGCGCGCGCATTCGGCGGTGCCGAGCCCTGCCATCGGCTCATCGAGCAGCATCATCCGCGGCCTGGTCGCCAGCGCGATGGCGAGTTCGAGCTGCTTCTGCTCGCCATGCGACAGTTCGGACACCACAATATCGGCGCGGCTGCCGAGACCGACGCGGCCGAGATGCATGCGCGCCTCCTCGCGGATATCGGTCCGGGTCCGTGCATCGACGAAGAACTGGTAGGAATGGCCGCGCCGCGCCTGCACCGCCAGCGCGACATTGTCGAGCGTCGTATAATCCGGCAGCAATTGCGTGATCTGGAACGAGCGCGCAAGCCCGCGCTGGACGCGGGCCGGCGTCTTCCATGCGGAAATCTCGGTGCCGTCGAAATGGATGGTGCCGGAATCCTGGTGCAGTTCGCCGGCGATCTGAGAGATGAACGTGGTCTTGCCCGCGCCATTCGGACCGATCAGCGCGTGCAACTCGCCTTCGACGACATCGAGCGAGAGGTTGTTGGTGGCGACCAAGCCGCCGAACCGCTTGGTCAGGCCGTCGACCTTGAGAAGCGGCTCACTCACGTTTGCGGCTCCAGCCCGAGAACAGCGAGGCGAGACCGCCGGTCGAGAACAATACGATGACGATCAGGATCGGTCCGAGGAAGAACTTCCAGTGTTCAGTCCATGAGGTGAGGAAGGTTTCAAGCCCGATCAGCACCGCCGCGCCGAGCGCAGGTCCAAACAGCGTGCCGGTGCCGCCGATGATGATCATGATCATCAGGTCGCCGGACTTGGTCCAGTGCAGCATATCGGGCGACACGAACTTGGAGTAATTCGCCATCAGCGCGCCGGCGAGCCCCGCGCCCATCCCGGCGATGACGAAGGCGGTCAGCTTATATTGATAAGTCGAGACCCCGATGGCGGCCATGCGGCGCTCGCTCTGGCGGATGCCGCCGAGCACCAGCCCGAAGGGCGAACGCACGAGCCGCGCGAAACCAATGAAGTAAACCACCGCAATCGCGACCGTGAGATAGTAGAAATTGGTATCGTCGGCCATGTTGATGTCGAACAGCACATTGCGCCGCCGCACGATCAGACCGTCGTCGCCGCCATAGGCCTTCAGCGCCAGGAACAGAAAGAACAGCATCTGCGCGAAGGCGAGCGTGATCATGATGAAGGGCACGCCCGTGGTGCGCAGCGAAAGCGCGCCGAGCACCAGCGCGAACAGCCCGCTGACGAGGATCGCGGCCGGGATCGTGATCAGGAACTGGTTGGTACCGGGGATGAAGCCGAGAAACGGATCGCCGTCGACGAAGTGGTGGTAGAGGATGCCGACCACATAGCCGCCGATACCGAAATAGGCCGCATGTCCGAACGACACCATGCCGCCATAGCCAAGGATGAGGTTCAGGCTCGCCGCGGCGATGGCATAGATGGTGATGCGGATGCCAAGCCCGATCAGCGACGGATCGCCGATGGCGTTGGCGAAGGCCGGGAATGCGGCTGCGCAAAGCACGAAGACGATGGTGCCGACGACTGGCCACCATCTGCGCTGGGGCGGCGTCTCAGCGAGCGCGGCATATTTCTCGTCAACCTTGAGCATGGAACAGCCCCTGCGGCCGGATCAGGAGCACCAGCGCCATCACAAGATAGATGCCCATCGACGAGAGCCCGGCGCCAAGCGCGTCGGCTTCGGACGCCGTCATGAAGGTCTTGAGCAGGCCCGGCAGGAACGCGCGCAACATCGTATCGGTGACGCCGACGATCAGCGCGCCGTAAAAGGCACCGCGGATCGAGCCCAGGCCGCCGATCACCACCACGACGAAAGTCAGGATCAGGATCTGCTCGCCCATGCCGACCTGCACGGCAAGAAGCGGTCCCGCCATCAGGCCCGCAAGCCCTGCCAGCAGCGCGCCGAGCCCGAACACCACCGTATAGAGAAGCCGGATATCGACGCCGAGCGCGCGCACCATCTCGCGATGCGTCGAGCCCGCGCGCACCAGCATCCCGATCCGCGTCTTGTTGACCAGCAGATAAAGCCCGAGCGCAACCAAGAGCCCCACCACCATGATTGCAATGCGGTAGGTCGGATAGGGAATGCCGGGAATAATCTCCACCGAACCGGAGAGAAACGGCGGCATGCCGACAAACAGCGGCGTGCGGCCGAACAGCATGGTCGTGCCTTCGTTGATGAACAATATCAGGCCGAAGGTCGCCAGCACCTGCTGCAGGTGGTCGCGGTCGTAGAGCTTGCGGATCACCACGAATTCGATGATCAGGCCGGCGATCGCAGCCGACAGCAGTCCCGCCGGCACGGCGAGGAGGAACGAGCCGGTACGCGCCGCCACCAGCGCCGCGCCATAGGCGCCGATCATGTAGAGGCAGCCATGGGCGAGATTGATGACGTTCATGATGCCGAAGATCAGCGTCAGGCCCGCCGCCATCAGGAACAGCATGATGCCGAACTGAAAGCCGTTGAGAAGCTGTTCGAGTACCAGCGTCATACCAGGCAACACGTCATCTCGTTCTTCCCCTCACCCGCACGAAAACCGGGAGACATGACGCCTCCCGGCCAACGATCCGCAAAGCTTACAGCTTGCAGTCCTTGGAGTAGAAATCGCCCTTGTCAGTAAAGACCTTGCCGATGGTCTTGATGATTGGCGCCCCGTCCGGCCCCTTCTCGACCCGGGTCGCGACCCAGTCTTGGATCGGATGCTGGTTCGGACCGAACTTGAACTTGCCGCGAATGGCTTCGAAATCACCCTTCAGCATCGCCTGACGGAACTTCTCGGCGTCCTTCAGGTCGCCATTGACCGCCTTCAGCGCGGCACCGATCGCAAGCGCGGTGTCATAGGCCTGACCGGCATAATAGGTCGGCAGCCGGCCCGGGTATTTCTTGGTCCAGGCGTCCATGAACTTCTTGTTGGCGGGATTGTCGAAGTCGGTGTTCCAGTGCGTCGAGCCGTTGGTGCCGACGGCGGCGTCGCCCAGCGCCTTCACGATGGTCGCATCAACCGATGGCGCAGCCACGACCAGCGGGATGGTGCCGAGCAGGCCGGCCTGCTGATACTGGCGCGCGAAAGTGATGCCGAGACCGCCCGGATGGAAGTGAAACACCATGTCGGGCTTGGCAGCGCGGATCTGCGCCATTTCCGGCGCGAAGTCGGTCTGGTCGAGGCGCGTGAAGATCTCGCCGACGATCTCGCCCTTGAAGTAGCGCTTGAAACCGGCAAGCGCGTCCTTACCGGCCGGATAGTTCGGGGCGAGAATAAAGGCCTTCTTGTAGCCGAGATTGGTGGCGTTCTGGCCGGCGCTCTCGTGGAGGGTGTCGTTCTGCCAGGACACGACGAAATAGTTCTTGTGGCAGTCCTTGCCGGCGAAATTCGACGGCCCGGCATTGTTGCTGACGTAAATGCCGCCAGCGTCGAGAACGTCAGGGGCAGTGGCGCCGAGCACGTTGGAGAAGATGATGCCGGTGAACAGCTTGATGCCGTCCGTCTTCATCATGCGATCGGCAATCTGCTTGCCCTGGCCGGGCTTCAGCCCGTCATCTTCCACCACCACCTGCACCGGCACGCCGCCGAGCTTGCCGCCCTCCATTTCCACCGCGAGATTGAAGGCATCGCGCGAGTCGGCACCGAGATAGCCCGCAGGGCCGGACAAGGTGGTGATGAACCCGATCTTCACCGGCTGCTGCGCAACTGCACTCGTCGCGAGCAAAGCCGACAATGCCAGTCCGGCGCCCATTTTGACTAACTTCACGATACCCTCCTGTGGTGGCCGAAGTTGCCGATACCGAGGCGGCAACCGGCAAAAACGATAGTTACGGGGATTGTGTCCGACCGCGCGCGAGCGTCAAGCAAGTTGCGACAGAACGCGCATGAGCGTGACCGGCGCAATGCAACAATCGGAGCATAGTTGCGATATCCAAAGAACGTCCACGATAATCCCTGCGGTCTCACGCCGCCGAAGACTTCGCCTCATTAGCAAGTTTCAAGCCACAGCCTGCAAGTGCCGCCCGAACATTGGCCTTTTCGGATTCGGTGAGTTCCAGCATCGGACGGCGAACCGGCCCTGCCGCCTGACCGAGCAGCGATTGCCAATATTTTGCGTGCGCATGCGGCTTCTCGGCGGGGCGCGTCTTCTTGAAGGCCTCGCGCACCGGATTGAGGCTGTCGCGGATCTTGCGGGCGCCCGCGGCATCGCCCTTGAAAGCGAGGTCGGTATATTCGCGAATGCGCTTGTCGGCCGCGGTCTGGAACAGATAGGGCGGGTTCGAGCACAGATAGAGCCGCCAGTTCAGCTCCAGGATATTGTCGAGCCATTCCTCTTCCGAGGCGGTCGAAACCAGGATCTTGTCGCCGGCAAGCTCGGTCAGCTTGGCATACATCTCGCGCGGGACCGAATATTTGATCGCGACCACGGTCGGCAATTCGGCGATCCGCGCGCACAGCTCCGGACTCATCAGGTAGCCGGAATCCGGATGGCTCCACATCGCGATGCCGATATTCACCTGATCGCCGATATATTTGTAATATTCGTACAGCGTCTCGTCCTGCGCCTTGAAGAAATGCAGCACCGGCGCATGCACCACGATGTAGTCGGCGCCGATGGCTTCGGCGTGCTTTGCCAGATCGATCACCGTGTCCATATTCTGGTCGGAACACGACATGATGGTCTGGAAGCCGTGTTTCTTGGCGGCATCGACCGCAATCTCGAAGGTCCGCTTGCGCTCGGGCACCGACATCGAGAAAAACTCGCCCTGCTTGCCGGCGATGAAAACGCCATCGATACCGAGATCGTCGTGCCAATGCGCGAGGTTGGACGAGAGTCCCTTCTCGTCGATCTTGTAATCTTGCGTAAACGGCGTCAGCGCCGCAGCCCAGACACCCTTCATGTGCTCGCGGGAATAGGCCTTTGCGTCGTTTCTGCCGTACTTCATCGGTTCGTTCCTTTTTCCCTCATTCCATGTTGCATCGCCGACCAGAGCTTCTCGCCGGTCAACGGCATGTCGAGATGCGTGACCCCGAAGGGCTTCAGCGCGTCTACCGCCGCGTTCACAATCGCCGCCGGCACGCCGACGCAGCCGGCCTCGCCGATGCCCTTGGCGCCGAGCACATTGAACGGGCTCGGAGTCTCGATCTTTTCGAGCACCAGCGCGGGGATATGAGCGGCACGAGGTATAGCATAATCCATGAAGCTTGCGGTCACGAGCTGGCCGTCCTCGTCATAGACGATCTGCTCCAGCAGCGCCTCGCCGACGCCCTGTGCAAGCCCACCGATCATCTGCCCCTGTGCCAGAACCGGGTTCACAATCGTTCCCGCGTCATCGACCCACACAATGCGATCCACTGTCAGCACCCCGGTCTCGCTATCGACGGTGATCTGCGCGATCACGCAGCCGCTCGACCAGGCTTCGCCCTCCGCCTCGTAGACGCAATGCGTGCGGAGGCCTAAGCCGAACTCCGTGGCGATTTCCGCATCGGCCTGCGCAATGCGGGCAAGGTCGCACCAGGAGAGCGCACGCCGCACCGGAATTGCGGTCTCGAATCCGCTTTCGGTGAGCGCCAAGTGGTCGGGATCCGCCTGCAGCAGACGCGCCGCGCAGGCCCGCGCCTTCTCCCTGAATTGCTCCGCCGCCTGCAAAAGGGCGCTGCCTCCGATCGGGGTCGACCGGCTTGCCAACGCGCCGATGCCTACAGGACAGGTCGCCGTGTCGCCATGCGCGACCGCAATCCGCTCGGGACGCGTGCGCAACACATCGGCAACGATCTGGGCGTAGGCGGTAGCACGTCCCTGCCCCTGCGCGCTCGAACCGGTTGCCGCGATGATGCGCCCGTCCGGATCGATCCGAACCTCCGCGCTTTCCCAGCCATGGCCGCAGGGCTCGGTGTAAACGGCAACGCCGACGCCGCAAATTTCGCCCTGTGCGCGGCGCGCATCGCGTTCCCGCAGCGCATCATCGTAGCCCGCCGCGGCTTTAGCCCTTTCGAGAAGCTGCGGATAATCGCCGGAATCGAGGACCGAGCCAGTCGCCAAACGGTACGGGAAGGCATCGGCGGAAATGAGATTGCGGCGGCGAATTTCCGCAGGATCGAGACCAAGCGCGAAGGCAGCCTTGTCGGCGAGCCGCTCCATCAGCATCGCCGCTTCCGGGCGGCCCGCGCCGCGATAGATGCCGACCGCCGCGGTGTTCTCGGCGCGGCCCTCAAGCACGATGTCGACCTGGTTGCAGACATAAGGTCCGGGCAGACAGCGCGCGGCATTCTTGCCGGGCATTGCGGCGCTGTAGGGCAGCCAATGCCCAAGGGGATAATCGAGCCGCGCCCGCAGACCGAGGAACTTGCCGTCAGCATCGACAGCGAGTTCGCCATGAAGCGTTCCGCCCCGACCCTGCGAAGCGGCGAGAAAATCGTCACTGCGCGAGCCGCGCCATTTCACCGGCCGCTTCAGCCTGAACGCGGCAAGCGCCACCAGCGCGTCCTCCGGATAAAGCGACCCTTTGCCCCCGAACGCGCCGCCGACATCGGGCGCTGTAACGCGGATGCGTTCTTCGGGAAGACCGAGAATGGCCGCAAGATCCGTGCGCGCGCGATGCGGCGTCTGGGTCGAGAGGAAGACATGCAGCAGCTGCGCATCCTCGTCCCAGGACGCCATCGCGGCGCGCGGTTCGAGGGCGGCCGGCGCAAGGCGCTGATAGTCGAGGGTCACGCTCACCACATGTGCGGCGCTTGCGAAGGCGATACCGACATCGCCCACTTTGCATTCATGGCGGTACACCGGCTCCGCGTCCTCACACAGCGGCAACGGCTCGATCTCGGCCTCGATCAGCGCCACGGCATCCGCCGCAATCGACGCCGACGCCGCCACAACCGCAGCGACTGGCTGGCCGACCGCCTCGACCTTGGACACCGGCAGCACCGTAAACGGCAGGAGCCGCATGTCCGGCAGCACGCGATTGACCGCCGCCTGCCCGAGCGGACCGAGCGTCGCGCCGGTCAGCACCGCGGCAACCCCCGGCAGCACCGCGGCCCGCGCAATTCCGAAATCCACGATCAGTCCGCGCGGATGATTGCTGCGCGCGAATTCGACATGGAGCATGCCCGGCAGACAAAGGTCGTCGACGAACCGGCCCTGGCCCGTGACCAGACGGACATCCTCGAAACGGTGCAGCGGCCGGCCGGTCCAGTGCGTCCGCAATATCTGATCCCGCGTGCGATCCATTCCGCGTGCGATCCGTGCGTCAAAAACGGTCATGAGCCCGCTTTCCGGGCGTCCGCAAACCAGTCTCCTGCTCCGACATTCATTGGACAAGATGACATTGTTATATCTATTGATATAATTCACTTATGAATATCACCCTGCGCCAGCTTCAGGCCTTCCGCACCGTCGCCGAATTCGGCTCCTTCACCCGCGCCGCCGAACGTCTGAATGTCGCGCAACCGGCATTGTCGCTGTCGATCCGGGAACTGGAGCGCGAACTGAACCTGCGGCTGTTGGACCGCACTACAAGGCGGGTGGAACTGACCGGGGCGGGCCGCGAATTCCTGCAATCGGCTGACAAGCTGCTTGCCGATCTGGAACGCGCCGTGCGCGATGCGCGCGATCTTTCCGACAAGAAGCGCGGCCGCATCGTGATCGCGGCGCCGCCTCTCCTCGCAGCCATGATCGTGCCGGCGGCGATCGCGGAATTTAACGCGGCCTTTCCGGGCATCGACGTCGGCATCGTCGATGTGCGTAACGACCAGATTCTCGACCGGTTGCGGGCGGGCGAGGCCGATCTCGCCATCGGTACCTTCGACGAACGCGCCGACGGCATCCGCCGCGAGGTGCTGGCCCAGGATGCGCTTGCGGTGTTCTGCGCCCCCGCCTCCCCGCTTGCCAAAAAGCGGCGGGTGAAATGGGCCGATCTGCGCGACCACAAGCTGATCATGCTGACCCGCGATTCCTCGATCCGCACCCTGACCGAGGGCACGCTGGTGCAGGCCGGGCACGATCCCGGCAGGCCGCTTTACGAAGTGTCGCAGATCACCACCGCGGTGATGCTGGCCGAGGCCGGCCTCGGCGCCAGCGTTCTGCCGGCCTATGCGTGGTCGTTTGCGCATGGCCGGAACGTGGTGTCCCGGCCCCTGGTCGAGCCGCAAGTGGCCCGCAACATCTATCTCATTCAGCCGGACGGCCGCTCGCTTTCGCCCGCGGCGGAGAGCTTCGCACGCACGCTGCGCAAGCAGACCCGCAGCGCCATCGCCAGCGTGGTGAGACGCTGAATTGATTTATTGACGATCGCTATCAATCCATAACATTTGTCGGCTTGCAGAATGAATGCAGCAGCGGTGAGATAAGTCCGTTTGCCGCCCGGCGTCGCAAAGCGGAACCAGAATCGCGAATGCTGGCCCGCCGCCGCGGGAAGGAGCGGAGTGTCAGGAACTCCCGGAGCATCTCATGGCCCGTATCGAACTCGCCGACCGCAACGCCCTGCCGGAGGAGTTCAAGGAGCGTTTCGACATCATCGAAAAGTCGAACGGCTATATCCCGAACAGCTACCTTCAGCTCGCGCACCGGCCGCCGATCCTCAAGGCGCTGATGGATCTGTCGAAAGCCGTCATCCGCGACGAAGGCACGCTCGATCGCGGCTTTCGCTTCCTGATCGCCTATATCTCGAGCCGCACCGCAGGCTGCCAGTTCTGCCAGGCCCACAATATTTCGAGTGCGTCGCGCTGGGGAATCCCCGACGACAAGCTGAATGCGATCTGGGACTACGAGACCTCGCCGCTGTTCACCGACGCCGAGCGTGCGGCCTTCGATTATGCGCGCGGCGCTTCCGTGGTGCCGAATGCTGTGACCGATGACATCTTCGCGCGGGTCAAGCAGCATTACACCACGCCGCAGATCGTCGAAATGACCGCGGTGATCGCGCTGTTCGGCTGGCAGAACCGTTTCAACGACACCCTGCACACCGATCTCGACCAGCACACGCTGGACTGGGCCGCGCAATTCGAACTCGCCGACAAGACCGGGTGGGATCCGTCGGATCACATCCCGGGTTCACCCGACAAAGCCGCCTGAAGGAGCCAGCCATGGCACAAGCAGCCGCCGTGCAAGCCACCGAACAGCCGTCCGGGCCCACCGCGTTCAACCTGATGAAGTGGATCGCCGAGAACCCCGACAAACTCCAGCCGCCAACCGGCGCAAAGACCATCTTCCGCGAGGACGACTTCATGGTGACGGTGGTCGGCGGGCCGAATGCGCGCACCGATTATCACGTCAATCCAACCGAGGAATTCTTCTTCCAGCTCAAGGGCACGGTGAAGGTCCGCATCCAGCATGAGGGCAAGCCGCATGACGTGGTTCTGCCAGAAGGTTCGATCTATCTTTTGCCCGCCAATGTGCCGCATGCGCCGATGCGAGGGCCGGATACGGTCGGACTGATTGTCGAGCGCATCCGCAAGAATGGCATGATGGATACGCATCGCTGGTATTGCGAGAAGTGCAATAACGTCTTGTTCGAGAAAACCGCCGCCATTGAGGTACTGGAGCGCGACATGCCGCCGGTTTTCGACGCCTATTACGGCGATCCGGAAAACCAGCGCTGCAAGCAGTGCGGCCACGTCAATCCCGGCCGGCCGTCGAAGGGGTGATCTTTACCTCTCCCCGCTTTGGGGGAGAGGTCGACCGAGCAAAGCGAGGTCGGGTGAGGGGCCAGCGCCGAGCGTGCAGCGAACTCCCCTCACCCGGCTCGCATCCTTAGGATGCTCGCCACCCTCTCCCCGCAAGCGGGGAGAGGGAAAGAAAGACCTAATGCCTCGCACGCTTGACCGTCGCCGACGGCTTTTCGCCGAACCGCGCGGCATAGGCCCGCGCGAAGCGGCCGAAATGCGCAAACCCGCAGGCAAGCGCGATCTCGGTCACGCTCCCCTCCCCCGAAAGCAAGGCGGCACGCGCGGCATCGAGCCGCAGATTGCGCGCGAATTCGGACGGACTGCAGCCGCGATGGCGCTGGAACGCTTGCTGCAACGCGCGCTCACCGGCGCCCGAGACCGCAACGAGTTCGTCCATCCCAACACCGCGTCCGGTCTGCGCGCGCAAATGCGCCTCGGCGCGCTCCAGATAGCCGGGCGCCTCGTCCTGGGCATTGCCCGGCTGCGTCGCGAGCAGTGCCGACAACAGCAAATCTTCCAACTCGCGCCGCAGGCCAGGAAGTGCGCTCAGACCGCGCGGGTTGGCGAGATCGCGGCACAGATGCGCGATCAGGCCGACGAAGCCGTCCGCCTCGTCCATGTGCCGTGGAACCGGCGCGAACAGGATCGGCCGCGCTGCGTGCGCGGCGAGCCGCTGCCGCGGAATCTTGATCATGAGCTGATGCGCATCGCGACTCCAGGTCTTGCGATAGCGCAGGCCGGGATTCATCACGAACAGGGTGCCAGGCTTCAGCGCGACCTCGAAGCGCCCGGTACGGAAGCCGATCTCGCCGTCAAGCGTGAGCTGCGCCACATAACAATCCAGCGCCGGCGCCAAGACCTCGACTTCGGTGCCGTAACGCAGCATGCCGAGCGAGGTGTCGCACAGGCGGGCGTGCCGGTGGCTGAAATCGACGCGCCCTTCGGACAGCCGAAGATCATGATCGGCGAAAATTGCGGCGAGATGCGAGCGCGCGATATCCGGCCGCGTGGTGCGGGTTGCTGGCAGCAAGCCGTCAAGCTCGCGCAAGTGCGGAATGTCGTAGGCCATGGTGCTGATCCTCTGCAACGACCTTTGCATGGATCATGCCTGCGGAATCCGGACAAGTCATGCGGCTTTCGGCTAGCGGGCGGCCGGCTCCGGCGCTTTGATGCGGCAAACCGCTATCATCGGGAGCCGCCTATCATGCTCAAATCCGGCAAGGACTATCTGGAGGGCCTGCGCGACGGCCGCACCGTCTATATCGGCCGCGAGCGCGTCGAGGACGTGACCAGCCATGTAGCCTTCCGCAACCTCGCGCACGCCTTCGCCGACTTCTACGACCTGAAGCGCGACCCGGCGCACCGCGACGCCCTCACCTATGAGGAGGACGGCGACCGCCACTCGATTTACTATATGAAGGCGAAAACGAAGGCGCAGCTTGCGCAGCGCTCCAACGCGCACCGAATCCTGGCCGAACCGAGCTTCGGCCTGCTCGGACGCTCGCCCGATTACATCGCGAGCTTCGTCACCGGCATGAACCTGAAAGCCGAGCTGTTCGGGCAATATGCCGGCAACGTCCGCAACTATTACAAATTCATGCGCGACAACGACATCTTCGCCGCGCATGCAATCGTCTCACCGCAGGCCTCGCGCGATCCCGATTTCTTTCAGAAGAAGAACCTGCCGAATCCGGCCTGCCGGGTGGTCGCCGAGAAGGATGACGGCGTCATCATCTCCGGCATGAAGATGCTGGCGACCGGCTCGGCCGTCGCCGACGAAATCTGGATCGGCAACATCCTGCCGCTGTCGCCCGAAGCGAAAGCGGAGTCGATCACCTTCGCCGTGCCCTGCAACGCCAAGGGCGTGTCGCTGTGGTCGCGCAAGCCGTTCGCGCCGGCAGCGCTTTCCGAATTCGAGGCGCCGCTGAGCTACCGCTTTGACGAAGCGGACGCCATGGTGATGTTCGACAATGTCAAGGTGCCGTGGGAGCGCGTGTTCGTGCACAACGATCCGGCGCTCTCGCGCGGCCTCTATATCGAGACCGCGGCGCATTCCTACGGAAATCACCATTCAAACGTCCGGCTGATGGTGAAGATGCAGTTCCTGGTCGGGCTGTGCAGCCGCATCGCGCAGGCCAATGGCGCATCCGAGGTGCCCGCGGTGCGCGAAAATCTCGGCCGCCTCGCCGCGCTGGAATCGCTGCTCGAAGCCATTGTCGCCGGTCAGATCGAGGCCTGCGAGGAATGGCCGGTGAAAGGTTACGTCACCTTCAACCGCCGCATGATGTATGCGGGACTGAACTGGGGCGTGGAGAATTACTCCGCGGTGATCGACACGCTGCGCGAACTCTGCGGCGGCGGCATGCTGCAGATGCCGGCGGACGGCGCGGTGCTGGAGGACATGGAACTCGCCGAGCAGTTCCGCACCTATTGGCAGACCCCACATATGAGCGCGCTCGAGCGCATGAAGCTGTTTCGCCTCGCCTGGGACATCGTCGGATCCGAACTCGGCGGGCGGCATCTGCAGTACGAGAAATTCTTCCCGGGCGCATCCTTCGTGGTGCGCAATCACAATTATCGCGAGGCGCCGTGGAAGGCATGGCAGGATCGGATCGACGCAATCCTCAGCCGCATGGCGCCGCCGGGCGAGCAAGCGCAAGCAGCGGAGTAAATATGCAGGGGCGGTTACGTGTCGTTTTCATCGGCTTCGGCGCGATCAATTCACGCGTTGCCGGTCTGTTGAAGTCACGCAATGCGCCCGTGGACATCGTGGCTGTCGCTACAAAGGACGATCCGGCAGAGCGCGCATGCATCCCGGCGGGCGTACCGTTCCTCGCCTCCCCTTCCGAACTCGCCGCATTGAAGCCCGATATCGTGATCGAAGCCGCGGGCCGCGCCGCGATCGATGCCTGGGCGCCGGCGGCGCTCGCCGCGTCTCCCGCCATGATCATCGCCTCGACCTCGGCCTTCTGCGACGACGCGCTGCTGCCGCGCCTCGCCGAGATCGCCGAGAAGAACGCTAGCCGCATCCTCATTCCCTCCGGCGCCATCGGCGGCATCGATGCGCTGGCGAGTGCCGCCGTGCTCGGGCTCGACGCGGTGACGCACCGGATCGTCAAGCCCCCCGCCGCCTGGAAGGGCACGCCTGCGGAGAAGCTGCTCGCCCTCGCCTCATTGCACGAACGCACCATGTTCTTTGAAGGAAGCGCGCGCGAGGCCGCTAGCCTTTACCCGCAGAACGCCAATGCCACCGTGGTGACCTCCCTAGCCGGCATCGGGCTCGACCGCACCCGCGTCGAGCTGATCGCGGATCCCGCAGCGCGGCTGAACGGGCACACGATCACGGCCGAAGGCGCGTTCGGCCGCATGACCATCGCGCTGGAGAATAATCCGCTCGCCACAAACCCGAAATCGTCGGAACTGACGGCGCTGTCGCTGGTGCGCCTGATCGAGCAGCAAACGCGCCCGGTGGCGATTTAGTCGCACTTATCTCAGCCGTCATGGCCGGGGCTTGACCCGGCCATTTACGTCTTTGGCACAACGGAAAGTGACGACGGCGACGCTGAGGCAACAGGCCGGGCATGTCCAAGGTGAAACATTGCGCAGCATCAAAACCCGCTCACGCGATCGGCGCTATTTCATCGTGCCTGGTTCGGCCCTATAATGCATTCAATCGAATGCATCGGATGATACGGAGGCAGATCATGGCCCGGCTGCGTCATTTTGCGGTTTGTGTCGGCGACCTCGACAAGGCGGCGAAATTCTATGGCGATGTGTTCGGCATGAAGCGGCACGGACGCGAGGACCTTTCGATCGGATCGGCCATCTATATGGGCGACGGCACCATCAACCTGGCGTTGCTGAACTTCAAGGGCGATAAGGGCCACGATTTCGGCGACCGGCCGGAGGGCCAGATCGGCGCCAACCATTTCGGCATACAGGTCGAGAACATGAAGGAAACCCAGGCGCTGATCGAAAAGCATGGCGGCACCTTCTTCTTCGACCTTGGCGACGAGCGCAAAGGCAATTTCGAGCGCAAATTCAAGGACCCCGAAGGCATCATCTTCGATATTTCGGAGAATGGCTGGGTCGGAACCGACGGCCGCAAGATCAAGGCCGATCCCGCGCACGCCTTCCTCGACGAGAAACTGGTGCCGCAGGACCAGCTCAAGGGCCGCATCAAGCACATGGCGCTGTTCGTGCGCGATCTCGAAAAGGAGGTGGCGTTCTATCAGGCGGTGTTCGGCTTCAAGCATCTCGGCTACGACCACCAGCCCATGGGATCGGCGGTCTATCTCACCGACGGCACCACCAATCTGGCGCTGATCTGCCCCAGCATGCCGGCCGACAAATACAAGCCCGGCGCCAATCATTGCGGCTTTCAGGTTGCCGATCTGCAGGAAGCAGAGGCCGATATCGCGGAGGCGGGCGGATCGTTTTTCTTCGATTTCGGCGATGCCAAGCACGGCAATTTCGAGAAGAAGTTCAAGGACCATGACGGCGTGGTGTTCGACATCTCAAAGCACGGCTGGGTCGGCACGGAAAGCTATACAGCGAAAAAGGCAGACGCCGCGGAGATGCAACCGGCGAAATAGCGGCGAGCGGCTACTCAGTTACGGCGACAGAAGCGTGACAATGGTTCGATAACGCAGCGTTATTTGCATGCTCCATATGTCAATTGTATAATCGTCGCATCCGTCGTTTGGCGGTGGAGCGACGGGTAATGTGCAGCAAGAAACCTGAAACGGCGCGCGCGATCGTCAAAGACGCCATTGAGTCGCTGCGCAGATGGCTTGCCACACGCAAACCCTTTGAATCCGCCAAAACGACCCGCCTGCCACCGCGGCTGGTCCGGCCCTTGGCCGACGACGACGGCGCCGAGAACAAGCGCATCGCACTCTAGTCTAGTTGCTTTTGCATTGACGCGCCTGTTTGAGGCGCGCACGCGCGTTTTTCGAAAGTCGCTTCAAGTCCCCGTCGGCACATGCCGCGCGGTCTTGGTGCGCTGCGCGATCATCCATTTCGACTTGCCCGCCAGTGTCAGAAACGCGCGGCGCAGCGGCGTCGGCCACGTTGTCGGCAGCCCGAGAAATACCGAGATGCGCTGGGTATGCTCGGTCAGCGGCCGTTCGTTCGCTTCCCAGACTTTCAGCGCCGTCGTCATGTCAGGCTCGCGATCGAGATAATAGGCGAGCGACAGGCCGTTCATCATTGAGCAGCCCGCGCCCTGCCCGATATTCGGCGGCAGCGCATGCGCGGCATCGCCCAGCACCGCGACACGGCCGGACGACCATTTTTTCAGACGGATATATTCGAAGCGGTCATAGCGCGCGTCGTCGGTGATCCGGTCGATCAGGTCCGCCCAGTGCGGAAACGAGCGCTTCCAGTCGGCCTTGTCGATCGGCGTGCGCTTCCCGATCTCGTCGGAATGCAGCATGGTGAGCGCGATATAGACCTCGGTTTCGCTGACCGGCGTGTAGAGAATACGCCGGCTGCCAGACCAGTTCTCGATGGTGGTGCCGCCGTCGCCGGATGCCATTTCTTCCGGCGTCTTCGGAATCAGCACCCGGATTGCGCCGTCCGGCAAACCCTTGCGCTTCGCGATCAGGTTCAGCGAATCCCGGATCTTCGAATTCACGCCGTCACCCGCGACGATCAGATCGGCCTTGCGGCGCGTCCCGTCGGCCATGATCAGTTCGCCGTCCGGCGTTGCCGCCACCGCTTCGGAACCGAGCACGATCTCCACGCCGTTCCTGCGTGCGGCATCGGCCAGCGCATTGATGACGCGCTGGCGCACTACAGAAAATACGCGCTTCGACGGATCCCAGCGATGCACCGAGAGCACCTTGTTGTTCTCATCGCGCATCTCGCGGGTATGCGCGAAGGGCGCACCCTTCACCGCCTCGTCATAGGCGCCGAGCTTTTCCAGCACGCGCAGGCCGTTCTCGTAGATGTAGATGCCGGCCCCGCTCGGCCGCAATTCCGGCGAGCGCTCGTGCAGCCGGACGCTCCAGCCGCGTTGCGCCAGCGCGCCCGCGGCGGCGAGCCCGGAAAAACCGCCGCCGACGATCTCGGCATGTCGTTTGTTGGACATTTTTCCGTACTCTCCACTGTCATGGCCGGGCTTGACCCGGCCATCCACGTCTACGCGAGAATTGCCGAGGACGTGGATGCCCGGCTCACGGCCGGGCATGACGGCGGTGGGTTTCAGCCTGACGGTCGCCCGCCTACTTGATGAACTGGTTGGTATACAGCTCCTCGACCGGTGTCTTCTTCTGGATGAAGCCCTTCTCCAGATAGAAGTCCTGCAGCTTCGACAGCCGCTCCGGGTTGATCTCGCCGAGTTTCGCCTGATTGCCGTAGACGTGCTTGGCGTAGTAGTTCAGGGCGTCCTTGACCACCTGTTCCTTGCCCTTCCAGGTCGGCACGAACTTGACGAAGTCCTCGGCCGCCTGATCGGGATTGTCCATGACGTCTTTCATGCCGCGCATCGCCGCGGATACGAATTTCTGGATCATCTGCGGATTCTTCTTGATCATGTCGTCCGATACCGCGATGCCCTGCGCCAGATGGGGGAAATACTGATCGGTCGGAATCACTTTCACCTTGGTGCCGGTGGCCTGAACCATCGCGAGCCAGTCCGGCACGCCGGCCATGCCCTGCGACTTGCCGGTTGCGACCGATTCCCACACGCCGGTCGGGCCGGCCTGCTGGATGTTCACGTCGCTCTGCGTGAGCCCTGCGCTCGCGAGCAGACCGATCAGCGCGTAGAAGGTCGTGTCCTGGAACGACAGCACGGTGAGCGTCTTGCCCTTGAGGTCCGCAGGCTTCTCGATGCCGGCATCCTCGCGTACTACGGTCTGCATGAAGCCGTTGCCGCCGAACAAGGCGACGATCTTCACCGGCACGCCATTGGCGCGCACCATAATCGGCCCGTCGCCGACAATGCCGCCAATCGGCGCATTGCCCGCGCCGACCATCTTTGCGACTTCAACGCCGCCGCGCGCGACCTGGAAGTCGACGTCGAGACCGGCTTCCTTGAAGTAACCCTTGCCGAGCGCCAGCTGCAGCGGCGCGAAGGCCGGCAGGACCGGCGGCGCCGGAAACAGATAGGTGACTTTCTCCTGCGCCATCGCTTGCGGCGATGCAGCAAAGCCAAGTGCCAAAGTGGCGCCGAGCGCGGCCAGCGCCAACCGCCGGGTCATCGGAAATTTCGTGCTGCCAGACATTGTGTTTTCCCTCGTGGTCAATGCTCGTGACGTTGTGCCCCAGCGTGCGGGCGTGACATTCCGCATTTGCTCTTACTATACTCGACAGTATCGCGACGACAACCGAGCATCGCGCGGCAAGTGGTCCGATTGTTGCTCTTAAACGCGGCTGCCCGAAGCGCGCTCTGCGCAAAATGGCGGCTGACCGGGCTATGAGGGGGTTGATCTGAGCATGAAGCGGCTCGAATACCGCGACGTCACGATGCGTTTCGCGGGCGCGAAGGGCGCCGTGTTAACCGCCATCGAGAATGTCGACTTCTCGGTCGGCGATGGCGAGGTGGTGTCCCTGATCGGGCCCAGTGGCTGCGGCAAGAGCACCCTGCTCAATATCGGTGCAGGACTTTACGCGCCGAGCCTCGGCGAAGCCTATGTCGACGGCGAGCGCGTCGAAGGCCCGAACGAGCACGTCGCCTTCATGCTGCAGAAGGACCTGCTGCTGCCATGGCGCACCATCGAGCAGAACGTGATGCTCGGTACCGAGATCCGCAAGCTCGACGGCGCGGATAGCCGGCGCAAGGCGCGCGAGCTGCTGCAGGCCTTCAAGCTCGGCGAATTCGCCGAGCGCTACCCGCACCAGTTGTCCGGCGGCATGCGCCAGCGCGCCGCGCTCGCGCGCACCCTTGCGGTCGATCCTTCCGTGCTTCTGCTTGACGAACCCTTCTCGGCGGTGGACGCGCAGACCCGCATCATGCTGCAGCACGACCTGGCGCAGACGCTGATGCGCGCGAAAAAGACCGCGCTCCTGATCACCCACGACCTGCTCGAGGCCGTGATCCTGTCCGACCGCGTTCTGGTGATGAGCAAGCGGCCCGGCAAGATCATCGACGAGATCATCATCGATATTCCCGGCCGCGACCACCCGCTGCAGCGCCGTCGCGATCCGAAGGTTGCGGGCTATATCGCACGGCTGATGGACAAGCTCGATATCGGCGAACATCCCGCGCAGGAGACAGTGCAAGCGACGGGTCAAGAAACGGCGCAAAAGGAAGTCGCACAATGAACGCCGATCGCTCCGCCCTGGTCCGTAACGGCACTATCGCAAGCATCGCGATGTTCGTCGTCTTCGTGATTGCCTGGGAATGGGGACCGGGACTACTCGGCATCCCGCCCTATATCGTGCCGCCGCTTTCGGCGACCTGGAACGAATTCCTGCGGATGTGGAGCGTCACCGCCCTTCCCTTCCATACCGGCATCACCGCCTTCGAGGTGCTGGTCGGCTTCCTGCTCGGCAGCCTGCTCGGCGCGCTGATCGGCTATCTGCTTGGCATGTCGCCGACCGCCGAATTCGCGCTGTCGCCCTATATCCTCGCATTGCAAATCGCGCCGAAGATCGCGTTCGCGCCGCTCTTCATTCTGTGGATGGGATTCACGATCTATCCGAAAATCCTGGTCGCGATCCTGATCGTGTTCTTTCCGGTCATGGTCAACGTCTTGACCGCGGTGCGCAACGTCGATCCCGACCTCATCAATCTCGCCCGTTCGTTCAAGGCGACGCGCTCGCAAATCTTCTGGAAGATCGAGTTTCCAGCCTCGCTGCCGCCGCTCTTTGCGGGGCTCCGCATCGGCTCGACGCTCGCCGTGATCGGCGTCGTGGTCGGCGAACTGGTCGGCGGCAATTCGGGCCTTGGCTATCTCCTCTCCTTCGGCGAGGGCCAGGGTAATACCGCGATGGTGTTCGTTACCATCATCATGCTGACCATCGTCGGCGGCGTCGCCTATCTGCTCGTGATCCTCCTGGAGATGCGGGTGCTGCATTACATGCCGCGCCGCGCCGCCGGCGGGATTTGAGCTTCTTCCCTCTCCCCATTTCTTGAGGGGGAAAGGGAAGAACTCACCCCATTACATGCCGCAAGGCCGCATCGATCCGCGCGTCGACCTCGCGCGCGGACGGTCCTTTGTCGATGCCAAGCAGCATCTTCAGATGCGAATAGCCGCGCAGCAATTCGAGAAACTCCTCCGCGGTGCGGCGCGGCTCGCCGATTCGCAGCGCCGGATCGTTGCGATGCTTGACGAAATAGCCTTGGAGCGAATCGATACAGGCCTGCGGGCCGGTCGTGTAGAATAGCCGGCCGAGCTTCGGAAACCGCCTCGCCTCGGCGATCACGATGCGATGCAGTTCCGCGGTATCGCGCGCGAAGAAAATCTCGGTCATCTTTCGCGCGAAATTGCGCAGGGCTTCGTGCGGCGGCAGCGCAAAGATTTCCTCGATCTCCTCGGTGAAAAGCTGCTGGCAGGATTCGGTGACGACGCCGGCAAACAATTCCTCCTTGCTGCCGAAATGCCGATACACCGTCATTTTCGACACCCCGGCCACGGCCGCCACCTCATCCATGCTGGCATCGCCAAATCCGTGCTTGAGAAACACGGATTTGGCGCCCTTCAGGATCGCTTCGCGCTTCCTGTCGGACAGCCCGTTGCGGCCCGGAGCCGCGGTCTTTTCCGAAGCCAGCGTCACAATGCTTCTTCCTGCTTGCCGCAAACGATACTCTGCAGTATCGTTTGGTTCAATTCCAATTCCGAAATGCGTCCGGAGGATCAGGCATGCAGACCCCGAACGACCTCGCCTCAGCCGTACAGCCTGCGCGCGTTCACCGCAAACTCTACACCGATCCGGAGATTTTCGAACTCGAGATGCAGCGCATCTTCGGCCGCGCCTGGCTTTATGTCGGCCATGAAAGCCAGGTGCGCAATCCGGGCGACTATTTTCTGACGCAGGTCGGCCGCCGCGCCATGGTGGTCACGCGCGACGAGAGCGGGACGCTGAGGGTCCTGCACAATCAATGTGCACATCGCGGCGCGATGGTCGTGGCATCGGATTGCGGGCACGCCAAGGAATTCCAGTGCGTCTATCACGGCTGGACCTATCACCTCGACGGCCGGCTCAAGGCGGTGCCGCTCAATCATGGCTATCCGCAGGACTTCGACACCAAGAATCCGCGCACCGCGATGACGCAGGTGCCGCGCGTCGAGAGCTATCGCGGCTTCATCTTCATCAGCCAGTCGCCCGAGGGCAAAAGCCTGAAGGAGCATCTTGGCCATATGGCGACCTCGATCGACGATATGATCGATCGTGCCCCGGACGGCGACATCGAGGTTGCGGGTGGCGTGTTCCGCCACGTCTACAACGGCAACTGGAAGCTCTATCTGGAAAATCTCTGCGACGCCGCGCATCCCTGGTTCACGCATCGCTCTTCGATCGATGCCGCGCAGCAGCAGAGCGATGAGGTCTATTCCGACGGCACCGGCGAGATCGCCATCCGCCAGATGCGCCAGAACGGCGCGCCCTATTCGTTCTGGGAAAACCAGGTCGGCATCTGGACCTATCCTAACGGGCATTCCTATCTCGGCGATTATCACGACGACAAGAAGCTGATCGCCTCGATGGAAGACCCGCTATTCCGCGAATATATCGCGATCCTCGAAGCCAAGAAGGGCAAGGACGAGGTCAAGCGCATCCTCGAAGTGCGGCGCTGGAACTCCAATATCTATCCGAACCTGTCCTTCATGAGTTCGTTCCAGCAGCTCCGCGTCATCCATCCGCTCGCGGTCAACCGCACGCTGGTCTGCACCTATAACTTCAGGCTGAAAGGTGCGCCGGAGCAGATGTTCCGCAACACCATCGCGTTTGCCAATGTCGTCAACGGCACGGGCTCGCTCGTGCTAACCGACGATCTGGAAATCTACAACCGTGTCGGCATCGGGCTTGCGAGCGAAGGCGCCGAATGGATCGAGATCGGCCGCGGTTATACAAGCGACGCGCGCGATGAGTACGGCGGACTGAAAGGCAAGAACTCGACCAGCGAGGTGTATATCCGCAACATGTTCGACGCCTGGCGCGGCTATATGCTGGGCGAAACCGCGTCGCAAAACGAGATGAAGGCCAGCGCATGACCGCCACCGCACGCAAGGCCGCCGGTGCCCTCACCCGCGGCGATGCCGAGGATTTCCTGATCCACGAGGCGCGCCTCCTCGACGACGCCCGCTTCGACGAATGGCTGGCGCTGTTCACCCCGGAAGCGCATTACTGGGTGCCGAGCGAACCAAACCAGCAGAGCGCGCTCGACACCGTTTCACTGATGTATGACGATCGCCGACTTCTGGAGACGCGGGTGCGCCGCCTCGCCTCGCCGCGCATCTATTCGCAGGAGCCGCGCTCGCGCACGAGCCGCATCGTCACGAATGTCACGATCGAGGGCGCCGAAGGCAGCACCACCCAGGGCTCTACCGAAGTCCGCTCCAAATTCATGATCGTGGAATACCGGCGTGAGGAGCAGCGCATCTTCGCCGGCACCTACCGGCATACGCTGGTCACCACCGGAGGCGACACCCGCATCGCCTTCAAGCGCGTCGACCTCGTCAACTGCGACGCGCCAATGGACGGCCTGGTGGTGCCGTTCTGAGCGGTCGTCCCAGCCAAGGCAGCGACCCATAACCACCACCATGCGATAAAGGCCCCCGCCTCCGCGAGGGCAACGTCGCACGGGTTAAGCCGGCACCAGCGCCAGCACGCGCAACGGGCTGCCCGACCCCTTCTCGATCTTCAAGGGCGGCGTGATCAGGATCGCGCCGGTCGGCGGTAATTGATCGAGATTGGTGAGGCTCGCCAGCCCGAACTTGTTCGCGCCATGCATCAGGTGATGCGCCGGGAAGGCCGGCTCGAAGGCGAAAGCCTGGCCGGCATCGGTGCCGACCGCCTCTACGCCCCAGCCATTGACGTTGCGCTGCTGCACGAGGAAGCGCACCGCGGCGGCCGACGGTCCCGGCACATGCGGGCCATCCTCCTTCATGTTGAGGAAGCGCGCCGGATCGTCGCGCTTCGACCAGTCGGTGCGCATGAGCACCCAGGCGCCGTCGGGAATGCGGCCGTGCTTTGCTTCCCAGGCCTCGATGTGCGACGGCTCGAGCAGGAATTTCTCGTCGGCCGCGGCCTCCTTGCTGCAATCGATAACAACCGCCGGCGCGACGAAGCGTTGCACCGACACCGTGTCGGTATAGCCGTCGGCATAATGCTGCCCGGTCACCCAATGCGCCGGTGCATCGAAATGCGTGCCGGTATGCTCGCCGCAGGCGATGTTGTTCCAGTACCAGGCTGGGCCGCGCTCGTCGTAGCGCGAGATTTCCGAAATGCGGAACGGATCGGACGGCGCGAAAGGCGGAGGCAGCTGGATGACCGGCGTCGACGGCTTCAGAGTCTGGGTCAGGTCGACGACCTTGATGCGGCCATCGGCGATGAAGGAGGCGAATTTCGTGAGAAGGTCCGACACGTCGTCATCCTCTTCGTCTTTGGCGAGCTTGTCCTTGGCAACCGGATCTTTGGCAGGCTGATCTTGGGCAACCGGATCTTGGGCAAGCGGATCTTTGGAAAGCGGATCGTGGGCAAGATACCCGACCGGCGCGGTCGACGCCTTGGCCCGATCCTTCAGGGGAGCGGCCTTGCCGGTGAACAGGTCCATCGCCCGGCCAAAACCGCTGGCGACGATATCGATATCGTTGGCCACCACGACGATCGGGTAGCCGTCCTTGCGTCTCGCCAGCGCCGCGTCCACATTGAGCGTGAAAATTCCGCATGCCGTGCCGGCCGTCTTGCAGGCCTGCAGGACGGTCGCGCAGGCTTCACCGTGCCGCTGATCGACATGGGGAAACCCGCCGAGCGAGATCGCAAGATCGCCAGTGCCGATCAGGACGAAATCGACGCCGGGCGTATTGGCGATAGCGGCGGCGTTGCGCACGCCGCGCACGGTCTCGATCATAACGCCGACCACGGTCCGGCGCATGGCGTCGAGATAATATTGTCCGAAGTCGCGCGACAGCGGGCGTACGCCGCCGCCGGACCGCGTGCCCTCCGGCGGGAAGCGTGCCGCGGCCACGGCAGCGGCGGCTTCCTCGTCGGTCTCGACCAGCGGCACGATGACGCCTTCGGCGCCCGCATCCAACGCCTGGCCGACGGCAAGCGGCGAGTTCTCCGAAACCCGCACCAGCACCGGCGCGGATCGCGAAACCACGCCGACCGATTCTTCGAGTGAGACGCGGTCCCAAAGTCCGTGCTGCGCGTCGATCACGACCGCATCGGGCTTGGCCTGAACGGCAAGCTCGAGCACCGTGGACGAACCGAGCGTCATCCAGAACAGGCCGATCGGCTCGCCCTGTCCGATCCGGTGACGCAAAGGACTGGAAGACATTACTTAACTCCAACGCGGGCGGCCGGCCCGGCCGACCCACCCATATCCACTCTGTTTGATGCCCGTATCTTTGTTGGCGTTACTCTACTCTTTTGTGCGTACAGATGTTCATTTTGTCTTGCAACGCCCGCGGCCGCAAAGCCTTAAGGTTAATCGGACGCACGATAGGCTTCGCCGCGCACCGTGACAGTGCGGAACGGATAATGCGTCGCGGCGCCTTCGAATGCGGGAAAGTTGTGGAAGTCCTTGCGCAAGGCCGCGCGCACCGGGCTCGCCATTGCCGCATTCATCGCATCGGCATGGTCCCACATCGTCTTGTTGCGCTGCATGGAACGGCGCACCGCAAAAGGCAGCGCAGAGATCGCCACCGCAGGCGTGTAGATTTCGATCTTGCGGATGCCCGGAAATTTCGCCAGCAGCGGCGGATGCCCGGTGACATAGAACAGATGCCAGGCATTCTCGTCTTCCGCCGGGCCCTCATATTCCACCATATAGCTGAGAAGGCTGTTGGCGCCGGCTGCGGCGGGCTCCGCCACCGGATAGCGCCGCGTCAGCATGGTCTGATGACTCGGGGTGGTTCCGGCAAGGCTCGGCAGCATGTCGTCACGCGCCAGCATCTGCAGATAGCCGTGGGGCCTGAGCGCGTGTTCGAGATCGGCGATCTGCGCGAATTCGAGCTGCAGCATCAGCGCCGGGGAGGTGTGCAGCTCGGCCGCGTAATGCGGATCATGCGCCGCCATCGGCGTCATCACATGGCCTTCGACAAGCCGCGGACAGCCACGGACGAATGCGACCAGCCCCTGATGGTCATGCGCGTCGAGGACGGCATCCGTGCCGTCTCTTACGTCCCACTGACAGAACCAGGATATGGCCATGATTTTTTACCGGTCATGCGCGGGCTTTACCCGCGCATCCATCGAGAAAAAAGAAGTATTGTCCGGAGTGATGGATTGCCGGGTCAAGCCCGGCAATGACGGCGGAGAGCTTTGCGACATGAACCACATCACCGCTTCAGCTTGATCCCCGCCGCCTCGCGATCCCAAGTCGTGGCCGAGCGTCCCTGTTCGCGCAACTTGAATTTCTGCACCTTGCCGCTTTCGGTGCGCGGCAACTCTCTGACGAAATCGACAAAGCGCGGGATCGCGAAATACGACAAGCGGCCCTCGCAGAAGGCGATCAGCTCTGCGCCATCGAGCGCAGCGCCGTCCTTCACCACCACCGTGGTCATCACCTCATCCTCGGCGAGATCGGACGGCACCGGAAACACCGCCGCCACCTCCACCGCGGGATGCGACATGATCACACGCTCGACCTCGAAAGAGGAAATATTCTCCCCCCGCCGCCGGATCGAGTCCTTCATCCGGTCGATGAACTTATAATAGCCGTCGGCGTCGCGCACCACGCGGTCGCCGGTATGCAGCCACAGATTGCGCCAGGCTTCCACCGTCTTGTCCGGCATGCCGATATAGCCGGTTGCCATTGCGAACGGCTCGTCGGCGCGCAACAGGAGTTCGCCGGGCGTGCCGTCCGGCACTTCGTTGTCGTCCTCGTCGGCGACGCGGGCCTGAAAGCCTTCGAACAGCTTACCCATCCAGCCCGGCCGCCGCGTATCGATCGTGGTGCCGATCGTCGCATTGCTCTCGGTCGCGCCATAGGCGTCGAGCAGTACGATGCCGGTTCGCTCGGTAAATACCTCATGCAGATGTGCGGGAACGCCGGGCGCGAGCGCGACGCGGACCCTGTGCTGCTTTTCTTCCGGGCATGGCGGACGCGACAGCAGCATCGGCACCATGGCGCCCAGCACATAGGTCACGGTCGCGCCGCACGAGACCAGGGCGGGCCAGAAGTTCGACGCCGAGAACCGCTTTTCCACGACTTGGGTGCAGCCGTTCAAGAGCGCCTGGAAGAACGTCGCCATCGCATTGACGTGGAATAGCGGCAGGGTGGTTTGCAGCACGTCGCCGCCGCGCAGCGCAAGCTGGCGCAGCACGAAGAATCCCCACCAGAAGAACTGCGCATGCGGACAGCAGACGCCCTTGGACGGCCCCGTGGTGCCCGAAGTGAAAAGGATGGTCAGGAGGTCGTGCGGCTTGATGCCAGCCGGGGCGACCGGCGCGGCGCGGGGGGGTAATTTTACGATCGGGACATTCTGATGCCGGTCCCACGTGTCACCGTCCGGATCGATTACCCAGATCGCTTCGACCGCAAGATTGTCGAATGCAACAAACTCCAGCGCCGGCAGCCATTCTCGTTCCAGCACAAGAATCCGCGCGCCCGACGTCCTCAGCATGTGTTCGAGCTGCGGGCCGCGTGCGGCGACATTGAGCGGCACCGAAACCGCGCCGACCCAGCCAAGCCCGAGGAACAGGTCGAGAAATTCCGGCCGGTTGCCGCACAGGATCGCCACCCGGTCGCCCTTCACAATGCCGGCCGCGGTGAAGCGACCGCCGCTCTGCGCGGCGATTTCGACGGCTTGCGCATAGCTCCAGCGCGCGCCGTTGCAGACGAACAGCGCACGGTCCCCATAGCGTGCGGCCTGCCGCTGCAGCATTACCGGCAGGGTGCGAGCCGACGGCTCGAATTGAACGCGCGGATCGGCGGGACTCATGTCAACGCAGTCATCCGCGCAACCCCGCCTCTTTCAGCAAAGGCACGACGCTCTCGCAGAAATACGGCAACTCGTTCCGGTAATTGACGAAGGACAACGCCGCGCCGTTGAAGCCAGCACCCGCAAACTTAGCAAGCTCGGACGCGACATGCTGCGGCGTGCCGACCAGAGGATAGCTGCCGGTTCCTGCCGAGAAGCGCTGCTTGTACTGCCTGAACGCCTCGTCCTCGTGGCTGTGGCTGAAATTCTTCTTCTGCCGCATGTGATAATCGACGGCTTCCTCGTCGATATGCTGGCGCGAGTAATAATCGTAATAATCATCGGCCTCTGCTTGCGTCGGGCGGCATACGACATGGCCAATGGTGAAGACGCCGATGTCGCGGTTGAATTTCGCCGCGCGCCCCTTGATGTCGGCGATATGGCCCTTGCCGACTTCGAGGTCGGTGAAGCTCGTGAACAGATGGTCGCAATTCTGTGCCGCAAAATCGCGGCCGGGCGGGCCGAAAGCCGCATTCATGGTCACCGGCCGCGGCTTCTGGATCGATGCCGGGCGACTCACCGCACCCTTCAAATGATAATACTTGCCCTCGAAGTCGATCGGCGTGTCGCAATTATAGGTCTGCACGATGACGTCGAGCCATTCCTTGGCCTGTACATAGGCGTCCGGCACGAGCGACACGCCGAACATGTCGAATTCGTCCGGATTCCAGCCGCAGACAATGTTGAGCCCGGCGCGGCCATGACTGATATGGTCCACTGTCGCCAGCGCCTTCGCCGCATAGAGCGGATGCAGCAGCGGCACATGCACGGTCATGAACAACGCAATGCGCTCGGTGATCGCGGCCAGGCCCGCGGCCCAGGTGAAAGTTTCGAACGACCATTCCCGCACCTTGGTCGAGCCGCCATAGCCGCGCCAGCGCGCGATCGGCAGGAAAAAGTCGAGCCCGCCACGGTCGGCGATGCGGCACGCCTCGGCGATATCGTCCCATTCCGCCTTCCAGGCTTCCGGCACGGTTGAAAAGGTCAGGCCGCGATCGGCGTTGGCAGAGAACACGCCGAGCCGGAAATGCGGGCCCGCCTTGTCCGACATCGGATTGGCGACCTGTCTCGGATCGATGGCCAGCATGTCAGGCTCCGCAGATCAAACAGTATACTGTATCCAGACTACAGCCGCGCCCTGCTCTGTCAAGGATGGCTCTGGCGCAGCATCCTGGCTCTCAGCGCATGTCTTTCGAATAGGTCTGATCTTTCGAATAGGTCCGATACGCAAGCACCGCGGCATCGACATGGTCCCGGAACAAAGCCGCGACACGGCTCGCATCGCCCGCGCGAAATGCATCGTGAATTTCGTGCAGGCGACCCAGCACGTCATCGCGCACCGGGCGTTGCGACAGCGTCACCAGGCGGATGATCTGCACATGATCGAAATAGCGCGCCAGTGCCGCGACCAGTTGCTTGTTCGGTACCTGCGCCATCCAGGCTTCGCGAAACGCCGCATTCGCGACGACGAAGGCGGTGAAATCGTTGGCCTCGCTGGCGGCGATACCGGCCTGAATGGCGGCCTTCATGATCTGAAGCGCGGATTCGGTCATCTTGCCGGCCGCGATCTCGGCCGCCGCCGGCTCCAGCAAGCGCCGGATTTCGAAGATGTCCGCAATCTCCTGGTCGCTGTAGCGCCGCAGCATGAAGCCGCGGGTCGTGCTTTCGATCGCCCCGTCATGCACGAGCTGCATCAGCGCCTCGCGCACCGGCATGCGCGACACCCCGAATTCGTTGGCGATGTCCACATCAACCAGCCGATCGTCGAAGGTGAGCTGGCCGGTGCGGATGCGCTCGCGCAGATGGTCGTAAATCTGCTCACGCAGGCTTACCGTCTTGAGCACCTTCAGGCGCGCCTTGTCGCCGGGCTTTTGACTGATCGATCGATCGCTCATCGCAGCACACTCATCGTGGGATCGGTGGCGGGAACCGGCGGCCAGACCCGGTCGGCATCGTCGGGCGGGACCGCCTCGAGCAGAGCCTTGGTATAGGGATGTTGCGGATTTGCGAATACGGCTTCCGTCGCACCCTCCTCGACGATCTCGCCGGCATGCATCATCAGGATGCGCGAGCACAGATAGCGTACCACGGCAAGATCGTGGCTGATGAACACGATGGTGAGCCGGTGCTTGCGGTTCAGGTCCAGAAGGCAGTTCAATACATGCGCCTGCACCGAAACATCGAGGCCGGAAACGATCTCGTCGGCCACGATCAGCCGCGGTTTGGCGCCGAGCGCGCGGCCGATATTCACGCGCTGCCGCTGCCCGCCCGACAATTGCGAAGGGAACCGTTCGAGGCAGTCCGGCGGCAGCCCGGTATCGCGCAACAGCGCCTGCGCCGCGCCGCGGCGTTGCGCTTCGGACGCGAAATTCTCGCCGACTTCCAGCGCCTGCGTCAGCAGCCGCAGCACGCTGCGCCGCGGATTGAGCGCCGATTGCGGGTCCTGGAAAATCAGTTGGGTGTCGCGGCTGGTCAGCAGCGCAGCGCTACCCGCAATGCGGGGCTTGCCGTCGATCAGGATGGTTCCCGCGCTCGGCTTCTCAAGTCCGGCGATCAGGCGCCCGACCGAGGTCTTGCCGCTGCCGCTCTCGCCAACAATGCCGAGAATTTCCCCCTGCCGGACCGAAAAATTCGCATTCTTCACCGCATCGAACCGCGAGCGCTGCAGTCCCAGAAAGCCGCGCGATGCGTGATAGCTGAGCCGCACATTCTCGAATGAAACCGCGGCCGGCGCGTCGGCGGTGGCGCTGTCGAACGCGATCGCCTCGCCCACTCCCTCGGCTCCGGCGCGCGCACAGGCCTCGGCGCAGCGTACCCAGTGCCCCGGCCCGACTGAGCGCGGCGGCAGTCGCGTCCCCGCGCAGGCCGGATCCTTCACCGCGCAGCGCGGGGCGAAGCGGCAGCCGGCAAGGCCGGCAAAGCTCGCCAGCCCCGGCATGTGATCCGACAGGGCCGGTAGCTTGCGCCGCTCGCCGGTCAATTCAGGGATCGCAGCGAGAAGGCTTCGCGTATAGGGATGCGACGGCGCCTTCAGCACGGCCGCGGCCGGGCCGAACTCAACCATGTCGCCCGCATACATCACCCCGACATTGTCGCAGACATGGCCGGCGAGCCGAAGGTCGTGGGTGATAAACAGAAGCGCCGTGCCATGGAGCTTCTGCTGCTCTGCGATCAGCCGCACGATATGCGCCTGCGTCATCACGTCGAGCGCGGTGGTCGGCTCGTCGGCAACCACAAAGGCGGGCTCTCCCGCGAACGCCATCGCGATCAGCACGCGCTGGCATTGGCCGCCGGACAATTCATGCGGATAGCGTACGAGCGCCTCCTCGGCGTTGCGCAACTGCACCTGGCGCAGCCGTTCGATCATCAGAGCGCGATGGCGGCTGCGTTCGACCCCGATATGGCGCAGATGTTCGGAGAATTGCGAGCCGATGGTCCGCACCGGGTTGAGTGCGCTGAGCGGCTCCTGCGGGATGAAGGCGATGCGGCGGCCGAGCAGCGCGCGGCGCTGCGCCTTCGGCAGCGCGAGCAGGTCCATGCCGTCGAACGTCACCTTGCCCGCCGTGACCGAAAAATTCTCCGGAAGAAGCCCCGAAATCACCCGACCGATCATGCTTTTGCCCGCGCCGGATTCGCCGACCAGTCCCGCAATCCCGCCGGCATCGAGATCGAACGAAATGTCGCGCAGCACGTCGACGCTGCGGCCGCCCATCCGCGCGCTGACCGTCACCTGATCGAAGGACAGAACCGGCATGGTCACAGGCTCCGCCGCCGCAGCCTGGGATCGAGCGTCACACGCAACCCCTCGCCCAGCAGGTTGAAGCCGAGCACCGTGACGAACATGGCGAGGATCGGCAGCACGATGGCCCACGGCGCCTGGTACATGTAGTTGCGCGCCTGCGCGATCATCTGGCCCCAGGCCGGAACGTCGGCGGGCACACTGAGGCCCACAAAGCTCAGGATCGCCTCGACAATGATGCCGATGCCGACCTGCAGCGTGAACAGCGTGATGATCAGCGGCGCCACGCTCGGCAGGATTTCGCCCAGGATGATCCGCAGATGGCCGAAGCCGAGCAGCCTTGCGGCCGAGACGAAATCCTTGCGCGCCACCACCATCACTTCAGAGCGCACCACGCGGCAGAACCTTGTCCAGTCCACCAGCACGATGGCGAGGATCACATTGCCGACGCCGGTGCCGAAGCCGACCATCAGCGTCACCGACAGCACCACCGGCGGCAGCGACATCCACAGATCGACCAGATGGCTGATGCCACGGTCGATCCAGCCGCCGAAATAGCCAGCCAACAGCGCCAGCGTGGTGCCAAGCAGCATCGCGCCAATTGCGGCAACGAAGCCGACGAACAAGGCGACCCGCGCGCCATAAATCATCTGCGAGAGGATGCAGCGGCCGAGGCTGTCAGTCCCGAACGGATATTCGGCCGTGCCGCCATCCGCCCACATCGGCGGCAGCAGCATGTTGATAAGATCCTGGTTGGCCGGATCGTTCGGCGCGATTGCAGGCGCAAACACCGCGCAGATCACCATGGCCAGAACGATGGCGCCCCCCACCACGACCCGCGGCGAGCGGGCCGATTGCCGCAGCGCTTCGGCCAAAGCCGAAGGCGGGCGGCCGGCGTCAAGCGCGCCGGAGCTTGGGATTGAGGACGACATAGAGAATGTCCACGACCGTGTTGATCGCAAGCGTTGTGATGCAGAAGACGAGCGCGATGCCCTGAATGAGCGGCAGATCGTGATTGCGCACCGCCTGCACCATCAGATTGCCAATGCCCGGATAGGAGAAGATGGTCTCGACCAGGAGCGTGCCGCCGAACAGGAAGCCGAATTGCGCACCGATCAGGGTGATGGTCGGCAGCGCCGAATTGCGCAGCATGTGCCAGAGGATGATCTGGCGCTCGGAAAGCCCGCGCTGGCGCGCCACGGTGACGTAATGGTCCTCAGAGGCTTCCAGCAGCGAGGAGCGCAGCACCCGGATCACCAGCGGCGAAAAGCCCAGCGCCAGCGCCATGGCCGGCAGGATCAGATGCGACAGCGCATTCTGCCAATAGCCGAGCTGGAAAGTCACGAGATAGTCGATCAGGAGAAAGCCCGTGCCGTCCGGCATCACGACGCCCGGATCGACGCGGCCGGAGAACGGCAGCCAGCCAAGTGCCACGCCAAAGCCAAGCAGAAGAAAGATCGCCCACAGGAAGGACGGGATCGACAGCATGCAGACAACGATCACATCGAGAACGTTTTCCAGCAGCGTGCCGCGCGCGCCATAAAGCAGAAGCCCGCCCGGAATGCTGATCAGCAACGCGAAACCAAGTCCGATGAATGACAATTCCAGCGTCGCGGGCAATGCGTTGGCGAGGAGCCGCGTCACCGGCTCGCGATAGGCGATCGAATTGCCGAGATCGCCGGACAATGCATCGCGCAGCCAGATCAGGTATTGCACCACGATGGAGCGGTCGAGCCCGAGCGCCTTGCGCACGATCTCGGCGTCGGCCTGCGTGGCGTTCGGCGGCAGCAGCAGCGCCAGCGGATCGGCCGGCAGCGCCCGCAGCACGAAGAACACCACCATCGACAAGAGCAGGACCGTCGGGATTGCTCCCGCAAGACGCCTCGTCGCGACATTGATTAGGGATTGGAACATATCGGCCGCCCACTGGCGAGCGGAGCCGAAAGGCTCCGCTCATTCCCGCGAAGGCGGGAATCCAGAATATTCCACCCTGGGTCCCCGCCTTCGCGGGGACGAGCGGGTTGCAGGCATTGCGCCCCCGGTTGACTCACGCCGTCCGCTTGGCTTCCGCCGGCAGCACATAGAGCTGCGAATAGGTCGGGATCGACACATTCTTTTTAGTGACCATGTTGGCCACCGGCTGCAGCAGCGGAATGCTCCAGGAATTTTCCGACGCCTCCTTGTTGATGGCGCGATATTCCGCAAGCCGCGCCTCGCCGAGTTTGGTGGCGAACAGCTTCGGTATGCGCTCCTTCAGCGATTCTTCCTTCCACGCCGAGAAGCGCAAGAGCGGGTTCAGGATGCGGCCCGTATAGTTTTCCGGATCGCCGGTCGCATTGGCCCAGCTATAGAGCATGATGCCGGGGAGCTTTGCGGCGTGGTTCAATTCGAGATACTTCGCTACGGTGATCTCCTCGATCTTCACATCGACGCCGATCTGCCGCCACATCGCCGCGATCGCCTGCGCGATCTCGTAATCGTTCGGGAAGGTGCCATTGGTGGTGCAGAAGGTGATCTGCAGCGGCTTGGCCTTGCTGAAGCCGGCCTTTTCCATGATTTCGGCCGCCTTCTTGCGGTCGAACGGGAAGGTATAGCCCGGCACGTCGCCCGACGATCCCGGCGTCGCCAGCACGTGCAGCGGCTTGGCGAGATTATTGAAGAAGGCCTTGGCGAGCGCCGCCTTGTCGATCGCCATGTGCAAGGCGGTTCGCACATCCTTGTTCTGGTAAGTATCCACATAGCTCGGGATCTGCATCATGTAGATCTCGGCCTGCGGGAAGATATTGACGTTGAGCTGCGGATTCTTTTCGAGGCGCACCGCCTCGCGGAACGGCAATTGCACGGCGATGTCGACCCGGCCCGCCTCGACGGCGGCGACGCGGGTCGCGGCTTCCGGCAGCACCTGGAAGGTCACGCTCTTGATCGCCGGAACGCCGCCCCAATACTTGTCGAAGGCTTCGAGCACAATGCGCGAGCCGCGCTGGTAATCGACCAGCTTATAGGGTCCGGCGCCGATCGGCTTGGCGAGGAAACCTTCGTCGCCGACCTTCTCGTGATAGGCCTTGGGCAGAATATAGACGGTGAGGAAGCCGAGATAGAATTCCGCAGACGGCGAAGGCTTGGAATAAACCAGCACGGCCTGCGTCGGCGAGATGATCTCGACGTCCTTCAAATCCTGCAACAGGCCGGCAACCGCGAGCCGCTTGTCCTTTTGGGGACGCGTTACCCAGCTGTATTTGACGTCCTCGGTGGTGAGCTTCGATCCGTCATGGAAGAAGATGTCGTCGCGCAGGGTGATTTCGAGCCGGGTCGAATTGTCGTCCAGCCATTTACGCGAGACGATCTGGCGCGGCTGCAGTTTTTCGTCGGAGGACCAATGCAGCGGCGAATCGTAGACGCATTTGAAGATCGATTGCCCGACAGGGAAGGTGACGGCGGTCGGGTCCCAGCTCTGCACGTCGGCCATGAAGGCAATATTGAGCGGCGCATCGGACGATTGCGCATTGGCCAGATGCGGCAGGAATGTCGTCGCCGGAAGGCCGAGCATCAGCGAGACGAATTCGCGTTTGTTGAGTTCGAATTTCGCGCTCATCGTGGTTCCCCTGTTATCGATTGTATCGTCACGTGTCGGCCCGCCGCGGGCCAATCCGGCCTGCAGCTTGATCTTTCGGTGTCGGGTTGGGCAAGTTACCGCTTGGCAATCCGGCGGCATCTCGACCGTTGCGCTTGGTCTCGTCTGCACGGGGAAGTCGATGACGGGACTTGGCGCACACGTCACTCCTTCCCCGCATCGAAATACTCCGCCGGTTTACCGCAAGCGACAGACCCGGCGATCCGCGCTTGCCTGAATTAGTATACTGTATGTTATTGTTGACCCGTCAAGCATCGTCTCTGGGCAGACAAACCCCGAAAGCTCACATTAAGTAGGCAACATGCGCGCAATCCAATTCGAGCAATATGGCGGCCCCGACGTGCTGCAACTGCGAGAAACCGCACCACCGTCCGCGGGAGACGGCGCAGTTGCGATCGACGTCCATGCCGTGAGCGTCAACCCAATCGACTGGAAAATCCGCTCCGGTCGCATGGCGGGCGGCGCGCCGCTGGCGTCCCCCATGATCACGGGGCGCGACGGCGCAGGAGTCGTGGCCGCCACGGGCCCCGGCGCCGATCCGTCGCTGGCCGGCAAGCGAGTCGCATTCCTCGCCCCGCGTGGCGTCGGCACCTGGGCCGACCGGGTCGTCATGCCGCAGGACAATGTCGCGATCGTTCCGGACGGCGTGTCATTCACTGATGCGGCCGCCATGCCGCTTGCCGGAACCAGCGCATGGATTCCGCTGGTCGACGACGCCAAGGTCGGACCCGGCATGCGCGTCCTGATCCATGCCGGCGCGGGCGGCGTCGGCTCGCTCGGCATTCAGATCGCGCGGGCGCGCGGCGCGCATGTGATCGCGACCTGCTCGGCGCGCAATGCGGATTTCGTCAAGTCGCTTGGCGCAAACGAGGTCATCGCCTATGACCAGACGCCGTTCGAAAACGTCGTCAGCGGCCTCGATGTGGTGTTCGACACCATGGGCGGCGCCGTGCACGACAAGTCGTATAAGGTGCTCAAGCGCGGCGGCCAGATGGTGTGTCTCATGGCCGAGCCCTTCAAGGATCGCGCCGCCGAGTTCGGCGTCACCGTCACGCAGGCGCAGGTGCTGCCGCGACGCGACATTCTCCAGGCGCTGCTGAAGATGATGGCGGACGGTGCGATGCGCGTACCGGTCGAGGCGACGCTGCCGCTCTCGGAATTCCGCAGCGCCCATGAGCGCTCGCAGAGCGGACGTACCCGCGGCAAGATCGTGCTGATGCTGCGCAACGACGACGGCTCGCTGGCCGGATGACTGCTGCGGCCTATCAGGGCGTCGTCGTCACCGCTCCGGTCAGCATGCCTTATGTGCGCTACTCCGCGAAGGAGGCGCATTGGTTTCTGGCGCGGGCATTGGCAGCGCTGCTGAAGGCCTCCGGTCTTGCGAAGGACGATCTTGACGGCCTCGGCGTCTCGAGCTTCACCCTTTTTCCGGACACCGCGGTCGGCCTCACCCAGCATCTTGGCCTGTCGCCGCGCTGGCTCGATCATCTGCCCTTTGGCGGGGCGAGCGGGGTGATCGCGCTGCGCCGTGCGGCGCGCGCGGTGCAATGCGGCGACGCCAATGTGGTCGCTTGCGTCGCCGGCGATACGAACCATGTCGATTCCTTCCGGCAGAATCTTGCGAATTTCTCCCGCTTTGCACGCGACGCGGTCTATCCGTTCGGGTCCGGTGGACCGAATGCCAGTTTCGCGCTACTGACCTCGCATTACATGCAGTCGACCGGCGCGCAGGCGGAGGATTTCGGCAAGCTCTGCGTGGCGCAGCGCGCCAATGCCTTGGCCTTTCCCTCGGCGCTGTTCAAGAAACCGCTGACGCTTGATGAGTATTTGAGCGCACGCCCGATCGCCGATCCCCTGAAACTGTTCGATTGCGTGATGCCCTGCGCCGGATCGGAGGGCTTTCTGGTCATGCGCGAGCATCACGCCAAGTCACTCGGCATTCCGTATGCGCGCATCCTCGCCACCATCGAGCGCCACAATGCATTTCCGGACGACCCGATCCAGTTTCGCGGCGGCTGGGCGATGGACCAGGATCATCTCTATGCGCAGGCCGGCTTCGGACCTCCAGACATCGACCTGTTCGAGGCCTATGACGACTATCCCGTCATCAACTGCCTGCAGCTTGAGGGACTCGGCTTCTGCCTTGAGGGCGAGGCGCCGGCCTTCATCCGCAAGCACAGCTTCACGGTCGATGGCTCGCTGCCGTTCAACACATCCGGCGGCCAGCTTTCGCTCGGCCAGGCCGGCGCCGCCGGCGGCTTTCTCGGACTCGTTCAGGCTTTGCGCCAGGTCACGGGCCAGGCGAAGAAGACGCAGGTCGCAAATGCTCGCCATGCGCTGGTCAGCGGCTTCGGCATGATCAATTACGACCGCGGCCTGTGCACGGGCGCGGCGATCCTCGGACGGGCGTAGCGAGGCTTCATGATTAGTCAGAGCGCGTCGGAACACTCCGTTCACCTCTCCCATTGGGTGAGGTCGACGCGCCGGGAGGCGCGTCGAGTGAGGGGTTACACGGCTTCGCTGGCTCCGTTCCCCCTCACCCCAACCCTCTCCGCATCGGGGAGAGGGAGCAGACCGAGTCTGCCGCTCGCGTTGTTCCGAACTCACCAAGACCGGTTCGATTGATGACCGACGCACTCAAGCGCCCCGCTCCGCGCAATCCGGTCCTGCCGCTACGGCTGCCGACGCTGCCGCCCGTGGCCCGCAGCCGTGCGGCGCTACGCATGACCGCGGCCGTCGCCGAAGGCCGCTTGGAGTTGCAGCACTGCCACGATTGCGGTCAGATGCAATATCCGCCGCGCGATGCCTGCGCCAAATGTCTCTCGGTGCGCCTTGAGTGGAAGCCCGTCTCCGGCCGCGGTCGCCTGATCTCGGAGACGCTGCTGCATCATTCCAACGAACTCTATTACCGCGCGCGGGTGCCGCTCCGGCTCGGCCTTGTGCGCCTCGACGAAGGCGTCACCTTGCTCGCACATCTGCATGGCGACTGCCCGAAAGCCGATGCCACGGAGCCGACCGCTGTGCGCGTGCGCGCGCAGCTCGACCGCGCGAGCCTCGCCACGCTGGTCGCGCTTCCCGAAACCGACACGCCCAACATGGCCGACGACAGGATGCTGCGCGAGATGACCTCCGATCCGAAACTGAGGAAAGTCCTCGTCACCGACGCCAAGAGCGCAACCGGTCAGGCGCTGGTGAAGGCCTTTGTCGAGGCCAACGCCGATATTGTCTGGGCGGGCGTCGCCGAACCGTGGAAGATGCCGCCCGGCTTCGACGCCATCGCCAGGCTGCCGAATGTCACCGTCGTGCCGCTCGACCTTACCGATACCCGCTCGGTCGAGGACCTTGCCGGTTCGATCGGCGGCAAGGTCGATATTCTCGTGAGCAATGCCGGCTTCCACCGCAGCCACGGCATTGCCGATCGCCGCGGCATCGAGACCGCGCGCGCGGAAATGGACGTGAATTATTTCGGCCTCTTGCGTCTGGCGCAAAGCTTCGGCCCCGCCTTGCGCGCACGCGCCGCCGACAGCGCGGTGCCGTCCACGGCTTTCGTCAACATCCTGTCGATCTACGCGCTGTCCGCCCTGCCCGGCCAGGGCACTTTCTCTGCATCGCAGGCCGCGGCGTTCTCGCTGTCGCAGACATTGCGCGCGGAGATGCGCACAGCCGGCATCCGCGTGGTCAACGTCTTCCCGGGTCCGATCGACGACGAGTGGACGCAACTGGTGCCGCCCCCCAAGCTCGCGCCCGCCGCACTGGCGCGTGCCGTGGTGAAGGCGCTCTCGGACGGCGTCGAGGACATCTATCCGGGCGACGTCGCGCAGGACCTGCTCAGCAAGTGGCACGAAAGCGCCAAGATGCTGGAACGCGAGATGTGGGATCAATGATTCAACTTGCTCCGCTCGTCCCCGCGCAGGCGGGGACCCAGCACGAAAAACTCTGGATGCCCGCCTTCGCGGGCATGAGCGGTGTTTGGGCCTGTATGCTCAGTTGGAGCGGACTCGTATGACCAAGTCCGACACGCCCGCACAGCTTCTATCGAACATGGTGGAAGCGCTCTCGGCGCAAAAGCTGCGCATCATCGACCTGTCGCAGACCCTGTCGCCCGGCTTCCCGCAGATCGTACTGCCGCCGGAATTCGATCAATGCGCACCATTCCGGATGGAAGAGATTTCGCGCTACGACGAACGCGGGCCCGGCTGGTACTGGAACAACATCTCGTTCGGCGAACATACCGGCACGCATTTCGACGCGCCCGTCCACTGGATCACCGGCCGCGATCTGCCCAACGCCGCGACCGACTCGCTGCCCGTCCGCTCCTTCATCGCACCGGCCTGCGTCGTCGACTGTTCGGCGCAGGCTGCGCAGAACCCGGACTTTCTGCTGACCGTCGATCGCCTGCGCGCCTTCGAGGTGCGGCACGGCCGCATTCCGCGAGGCGCGTGGCTCTTGATGCGCACCGACTGGTCGAAGCGCAAAGACCCCGTCGCCTATCAAAATTTCGACGAAACCGGCCAGCACACGCCGGGTCCCGATGTCGCGGCGGTGGAATTTCTGGTGCATGAGCGTGGCGTCATTGGCTTCGGCTCAGAAACCATCGGCACCGATGCCGGACAGGCCGCGCATTTCCGCCCGCCCTATCCTTGCCACGCCATCATGCATGGCAACGGACGGCTCGGCCTTCAATGCCTCACCAATCTCGATCTGTTGCCGCCGGTGGGTGCGGTGGTGATCGCCGCGCCGCTGAAGATCTTGCACGGCAGCGGCAGTCCGGTGCGGGCATTGGCGCTGGTGTGCAGTTAGACCGTACTTACTCCTCCGTTCGTCCCTGCGCGAAAGCGCAAAGCGCGGAGGCACCTTGCCCCTCGCCGCCTGCCGACGCATAGTCCGCGCCACGCGTACCCAAACAAATCTCCAAGGGGGAAACATGAAGCTTGTGCGCTACGGCCCGGCCGGCCGCGAAAAGCCCGGCATCGTCGATCAGGACGGGAAAATCCGCGACCTGTCCCGCATCGTGAAAGACATCAACGGCGCGATGCTGGCGGATGGCGGCCTCGCGAAGATCAAGAAGGCCAATCTCGCCCGCCTCAAGGTGGTGCCCGGCAAGTCGCGGCTCGGACCTTGCGTCGGCAATGTGCGCAACTTCATCGCCATCGGGCTGAACTATTCCGACCACGCCGCCGAAGCCGGCATGCCGATCCCGAAAGAGCCGATCATCTTCAACAAGGCGCCGACCTGCATCTGCGGGCCGAACGACAACACCATCATTCCGAAGGACTCCACCAAGCTCGATTACGAGGTCGAACTCGGTATCGTGATCGGCAAGCGCGCGCGCTATCTCGATCGCGCCAAGGCGATGAGCGCGGTCGCCGGCTATTTCGTATCCAACGATGTGTCTGAGCGCAGCTTCCAGATCGACCGCTCCGGCGGTCAGTGGAACAAGGGCAAGGGCTGCGAGACCTTCGGGCCGATCGGGCCGTGGTTCGTGACGCGCGACGAGATTAAGGACCCGCAGAATCTCGACATGTGGCTCGACGTCAACGGCGAGCGCCGCCAGACCGGCAATACCCGCACCATGATCTTCGGGGTCGAGCACCTGGTCTGGTATTGCTCGCAGTTCTTCGTCATGGAGCCGGGCGACATCATCGTCACCGGCACCCCGCCGGGCGTGGGCTTGGGCTTCAAGCCGGAGCCGAAATTCCTGAAGGCAGGCGATGTGGTGACGCTCGGCATTGAGGGGCTCGGCGAGCAGCGGCAAAAAATCGTGGAGCTGAAGAAGTAGCTTTTTCGCAGCGGCAAATTTCGAAGGCGCAGCCTTGCTTCCCCTCTCCCGCTTGCGGGAGAGGGTGGCCGGCGCAACCGGGCCGGGTGAGGGCTTTGCTATCCCCGCGCCTCCAGCACGGCGCGCAGCGAAATCTTCGACCACGCGCTCACACGCTCGCGGAAGGCGAGATAGGAATCGTGCACCTTGCGCGACTTCGCGCCGCGCGAAGCAAGATCGGCCAGCACGTCGGCGGCCTCCCGCGACGCTGCCGCGACGAGATCGGCCGGAAACGTCATCAGCTTGACGCTGTGCTGCGTCACCAGCGCATGCAGCGCCTCAATATTCAGCCGCTCCATTTCCGACAGCGCGAAGGCCGCTTCCGCGGCGCAGGCATGGGCGACGATCGCCTTCATCTCGGCATCGAGCGCGTTCCAGGCCTTGAGCGAGACGATGGCCTCGCCGGTGCCGTTCGGCTTGTTGAAGCCCGGCGCGTAATACATCGGGGCGACACGATAGAGCCCGAGCGCGATGTCGGAGCCGGGGCCGACGAATTCGGCAGCATCGAGCACGCCCGATTGCAGGCTGGAGAGGATTTCCGCAGGCGGCGTGGTTTGCGGCGTTGCGCCGAGCCGGCGATAGACTTCGCCGCCAAGCCCGAGCGAGCGGATCTTGACCCCGCGCATGTCGTCGCGGCTCTTGATCTCGCGGCGGAACCAGCCGCCCATGCACACGCCGGTATTGCCGGCCATGAACGGCTTGACGCCGAACGGCGCGTAAAGCTCGTCCCACAAAGCCTGCCCGCCGCCGGCATCGACCCAGGCGACATGCTCGTTCGGCGTCAGCCCGAACGGCACCGTGGTGTAGAACACCGCGGCCGGCTCCTTGCCCTGCCAGAAGAACGAGGCGGTGTGGCCCATCTCGGCGACGCCGCCGGCGACAGCATCGAGCACCTCGAAAGCCGGCACGACTTCGCCTGCCGCCGACACCACGATCTCGAGCCGCCCACCCGACAGCGTCCTGATGCGCTCGGCGACACGTTCGGCGGACATGCCCGGCCCCGGCAGCCGCTTTGGCCATGACGTGACCATGCGCCAGCGCTTGGTCTGCGCGCGCGCGACATTCGGTGCGGCTACGGCTCCCGCCAGTGCTGCGCCGGCAACGACATCGCGTCGGGTGATGCTCATTCAGTCTTTCCTTTCGCCCCACCAATGGTGGAAATGGTGCACCGGCCCATGGCCGTGTCCGATCTTGAGTTGGTCGGAGGCCACAATCGCCGCTGTGACATAGGCCTTGCCCTCGCGCACGGCTTCGGCGAGCGGCAGACCTTTCGCCAGTCCTGCGGCAATTGCGGACGAGAGCGTGCAGCCGGTGCCGTGGGTGTTCTTCGTATCGATCCGCTCGGCGGCGAGCCGCGCCACCGAATGCGGCTCGATCAGAAGATCGACACTCTCTGCGCCCGCAGCGTGGCCGCCTTTCATCAGCACGGCTTTCGCCCCGAGCACGAGCAGTTTCTCGCCCTGCTCCTGCATCTCGCTTTCGGTCTGCGCCATGGCGGTTTCAAGGAGAGCCGCAGCTTCCGGCAGGTTCGGCGTGATCAGCATCGCTTTCGGGATCAGAACGCTGCGCAACACGTCGACCGCTTCGGCCGCCAGAAGCCGGTCACCGGACGCCGCGACCATGACGGGGTCGAGCACCACATGATCTTGCCTGTAACGGTCGAGCCCGTCCGCGACCGCGACAATCACGTCCGGATGCGACAGCATCCCGATCTTCACGGCATTCACGGCGAGATCGGAGAACACCGCATCGATCTGCGCGGTGACGAAGGACGGCGGCACATCGTGGACGCCGGTAACGCCCTTCGTATTCTGCGCCGTGAGCGCGGCGATTACAGAGGCGCCATAGACTCCGAGTGCGGAGAAGGTTTTCAGATCGGCCTGGATGCCCGCGCCGCCGCCGGAATCGGAGCCCGCTATGGTGACGGCGATCGCGGTCATGCGGCACCCCGCAGCCGCAGCCCGGCGTCGACGATGTCCCGCAGCCGCTTCGCCGCCTGGCCCGGATCCGGCGCGAGCGATAGCGTCGAGATCACCGCAATGCCGTCGGCGCCAGCCGCGATCACCTCAGCCGCATTGCTCTCGTCGATGCCCGCTATTGCTCCGACCGGCATGTTCGGCGCCCGCTGACGAACACGCGATGCCAGTTCCGCAAAGCCCTTCGGCCGGACCGGCGGCTCGCGGTTGTCCTTGGAGGAGGTCTCGAACACACCGCCGATGCACACATAATCGAGCAGATCGAGCGGCGCCGCCTCGACCTGAGCGTGCGTCTTGATGGACAGCCCGATGATCGCCTCGCGGCCGAGCAGCCGCCTCGCATCCGCCACCGGCATGTCGTCCCAGCCGACATGGACGCCGTCGGCCCCGGCGGCGAGCGCGACATCGACGCGATCATTGATCAAGAGCGGCACGAACGACCCGGCAAGCGCCGTCTTGATGGCGCGTGCCTCCTCGATCATGCGCAGAGTCGAGCCGCTCTTGTCGCGCAGCTGCACCAGCGTCGCGCCGCCCTCGGCGACGCTACGTGACAGTGCAGCGAGATCGTGCCCGCCGTTCCGGTCCGGATCGACAAGCGCATAAAGACGCAGATCGACACTCATCTGTAAGCCTTCATCGGGAAACCTCGGGAAGGACCTTGGCACGGGTCTGGATGGCGGCGCGATCGAGAGCGAATAGCGCATCCAGAAAATGAACGCCGAAGCTGCCGGGTCCGTTCGCAGCCTCGCCCGCGATATCGCCGGCAATGCCGAAAACCAACAGCGCGGCGCTGGCGGCGCTGAAACGATCAGCCTCGACCGCGAGCGCAGCCGCGAGCAGCGCCGATTCGGCGCAACCCATCGCGGTAACGCGCGCCATCAGCGGATGGCCGTTGGCAATGCGCAATGTCCTACGGCCGTCGGTCACGAGATCGGTCTTGCCGGTGAGCGCGACCACAGTCTGGCGCTGTTTCGCAAAACCCTCCGGGGCGGCGCCGTTTGACAGTTCCTCGAACTCGGCAGCGTTGAGCCGGATCGCGGCCGGGCAGCGTTCGAGAAGCTTGCGCGCATAGTCGGCCCGTGGCGGCGAGCGGTCGATCAGCACGGGATCGAGGACGAAGGGTTTGCCCGCAAGGCTAGCGTCGGAGAGCGCAGCATCCACGGCGGCTCTGCGTCCGGCATCGAACGTACCGAGATTGACCAGCAGCGCGTCGGCGCGCGCGGCGAACGCGGCCACCTCCTCCGGCGACATGGTCATGGATGGCAACGCCCCCACCGCATGCAGCACATTGGCGGTAAAGGCCTGCGCCACGTTATTGGTGATGCAATGCACCCGCGGAGATCGTTCGCGAAGGCGTTCGACCAGATCGGCGGCGTGATCGGCTAAATCGACGGAACTGACAAATCCGCCCTGGGGCGCGTGCATATCTCACTCCCTCCGCCGGCATGACCCGGATCAGGTTCAATGGGTTGGCGACCGGCGCCTCTCAGCGCGGCGGACAGCCCGCCGCGCACCCCATGAGATTGCGAATATCTAGGCCGCACCGGCAGCCAATGCAAGCGTGGCCGAAAATGCGGCACGACCACCCCGCCGACAAGGTCGAATGGGTGATCGCGAAACGCGAGCGACGGTCTAGTTCGTGACCTTAACGCCTGCGGCCTTGATGACACTGGCCCACTTGTCGGTCTCCTTCTTGATGAAGGCGGCGAACTCCTCCGGTGTCGTCGGCCGTGCCACAGCCCCGCCCTGATGGATGCGCTCCTTCACGGTGGGATCGTTCATCGCGGCAACGAAGACCTCGTTCAGCTTCTTGATGATGTCCGGCGGGGTGCCGGCCGGCGCGATCAGTCCGAACCAGCCGATCGATTCGTAGTCGGGAATGCCGGCTTCGATGAAGGTCGGTGCATCCGGGACATGGCTGTCGCGTTCGCGGCTGGAGACCGCCAGCGCCTTGATCTTGCCGTCCTTGATCATCGCCTGCGAGGACGGGATGTCGACGATTGCAAGCGGAATATGGCCCGCGACCACGTCCTGGGTCGCAGGACCCGAGCCCTTATAGGGCACCAGCGGGATTTTCACTCCAGCCAGATGGTTGAACAGTTCCGACGACAGATGCATGGCCGTGCCGTTGCCGCCATGGCCGATGGTCAGCTTGTTGGCGTCTTCTTTTGCCAGCTTCACGACATCGGCGAGCGTCTTGCCCGAAAAGCCGGGTCCCGACACCATCACGAAGGGAATTGCCGTCAACAGCGTAATCGGCGCCAGATCCTTCTGTACATTATAAGGCATCTTGTCCTTGAGGCTGACATTGACCGCCAGCGCCCCGGCCGCGCCGATGCCGATGGTGTAACCGTCGGGTGTCGCCTTGGCGACCGCATCCACCCCGATATCGCCGCCGGCGCCAGGCCGGTTCTCGACCACAATCGGCTGGCCGAGGGCCTTTTCCAGGTAGGGCTGCATGGCACGCGCCAGCAGGTCGGTACTGCCGCCCGGCGGGAAAGTCACAATCAGCCGGATCGGACGGTTTGGGTAACCTTGCGCTGCAGCAACAGCCGTCATGGACAAAAGAGCCGCAAGCCCAAGGGCTGCGACCCGCGCGAAAATAGACATCTCAGTTCCTCCCGAGCTTATCTTTGCTCCCGTGTCCGGCAATGATATGCGATCCGTCCGCGTGTTAGAAGAGCAACCACGGAATTGCGGCACCGAGAGATGAGACAAGAAAAGACCAGCGTTCTGATCGTGGGCGGCGGCCCCGTCGGCCTCACCCTCGCCATGGACCTTGCCTGGCGGGGGATCGACGCCCTGGTGGTGGAAACGCGCTACCCCGGCGAACCGCCAAGCGTGAAATGCAACCACGTCTCTGCGCGCACCATGGAGACGTTCCGCCGGCTCGGCCTTGCGCAGAAGGTACGGGACACCGGTCTGCCCGCGGACTATCCGAACGACGCATCCTACCGCACCACCTCGACTGGAATCGAACTGGCGCGCATTCCGATTCCCGCCCGCAACGAACGCTACACTGCGACCGGCGGTCCCGACACATGGTGGCCGACCCCGGAACCGCCGCACCGTATCAACCAGACCTTCCTCGAACCGGTGATGTTCGCCCATGCCGCCGCCATGCCGGGCGTGCGCATTCTCAACCGTACCCAGATCGAGGATTTCGACCAGAGCGATCACAACGTCACTGCAACCGCGCGCGATCTGGACAGCGGCGAAACCTTCCGCATCGAGGCGAAATATCTTGCCGGCTGCGACGGCAGCCGCTCCATGGTCCGCCGCAAGATCGGCGCAACGCTGTCCGGCACGCCGGTGATCCAGCGCGTACAATCAACCTGCATCCGCGCGCCGCAGCTTCTCGGCATGATGCCGGGCAAGCGCGCCTGGATGTATCTGTCGCTCAATCCGCGCCGCTGCGGCACGGTGGTGGCGATCGACGGCAAGGAGACCTGGCTGATCCACAATCATCTCTATGAAGGCGAGCCTGATTTCGATTCCATCGATCGCGACTGGGCGATCCGCACCATTCTCGGCGTCGGCGAGGATTTCGAATATGAGATCGTGTCGAAGGAAGACTGGACCGGACGGCGCCTGGTTGCCGATCGCTTCCGCGACCGGCGTGCCTTCATTTCGGGGGACGCCGCGCATCTGTGGATGCCTTATGCCGGTTATGGCATGAATGCCGGGATCGCGGATGCGATGGACCTGTCCTGGATGCTCGCGGCCGTACTTAAAGGCTGGGCGCCGGCATCTTTGCTGGATGCCTATGAACGCGAGCGGCAGCCGATCACCGAACAGGTGTCGAAATTCGCCATGGAGATGGCGCTGAATAACATGCGCCAGCGCAAGGGCACACCGCCTGAAGTCGAATTGCCGGGACCCGAAGGCGACGAGGTGCGCGCCCGCGTCGGCAAGGAAGCCTACGACCTCAACGTCCATCAATATTGCTGCGGGGGCCTCAACTTTGGCTATTTCTATGCCGGGTCGCCGGTCATCGCCTATGACGATGGCGAGCATCCAACCTACACCATGTACGATTTCACGCCCTCAACGGTGCCGGGCTGCCGCGCGCCGCATTTCTTCCTGCCCAATGGCCGCTCGCTCTACGACCTGCTGGGGCCGGATTACTCGCTCTTGCGTTTCGATCCGGCGGTGGACGTAGAAGGCATGGTCGAAGCCGCCGCACATCGTGGGGTCCCGCTGGTTGTCGTGGACCTGCCGTCCGAGAGCGCGGGTGACCTCTATCCGCACAAGCTTGCGCTGGTGCGTCCCGACCAGCATATCGCCTGGCGCGGCGATACCGAGCCAACGGATCCGCTGGCATTGATCGATCTGATCCGCGGCGCCGCCGTCGCCGCCGCCCGAAAGGCCGCGTGACATGAAGCGCTTTGCCGCGACGATCCTGTTCTCACTCGCGGCGGCGAGCCCCGCCATTGCGCATACCGCGGAAGGACTTGGCGGCGGCTTTGCCAGCGGCTTCATGCATCCGCTGCTCGGCGCCGACCATATCGCGGCGATGCTCGCGGTCGGATTATGGGGCGCTTTTCTCGGTGCGCCCGCGATCTTCATCCTGCCGATTGTATTTCCGCTGGTGATGGCGATCGGCGGGGTGCTCGGCATTCTCGGCGTGCCGCTGCCGGGCATCGAGCTTGGGATTGCCGTCTCCGCGGTCGTGCTCGGCCTGATGGTGGCGCTCGCGGCAAAGCCGCACCTCTGGATCGCCGCGCTTCTCGTCGGGGTCTTCGCGATTTTCCACGGCCATGCCCATGGCACCGAATTGCCGGGCGAAACCAATGCGCTCGCCTATGCGATTGGCTTTGTCATCGCGACCGGCCTTCTGCATCTCGCCGGGATCGCCTTCGGATTGCTGACGCAATATCCGAACGGGCGGCTTGCGGTCCGCGCAGCCGGGGGCGCCATCGCGCTTGCCGGACTGGTTTTTCTTGGCCGCCTGATATGAGGCGGGCGGCGCTCGCCGCTGCACTGATCTGTTTCGCAGCGGCCGACGCATGGGCGCATACTGTCATTCCCGGCGTCAGCGGCTTTCCCGGCGGGCTGCTGCATCCGCTGCTGGTGCCTGCGCATGCGCTTGCATTGATCGGGATTGGGCTGCTGGCTGCAATCCTTCCGCGGCGAGAGACGGGCCGCGTGCTCGTCACCTTCGCAATCACCGCCATTGTCGCCTTCGCGCCGATCGCCCTGGCCTTCAGCACGGACCGAGCCGAGTTGTTGATCCTGTTTCTCGGCGGCGTGACCGGGCTCATTCTCGCAGCGGCGCTGGTGCCGCCGCTGCCCGTCGCCGCCCTGCTCGCGGCTGCGCTGGCGCTTGCGGTGATGTTCGATTCGGTCCCTCCGGTGCCCAGCATCGCGGAGACGTTGCTGTCCTTGACCGGCACCGCGCTTGCCGCAACCGCGCTCTGTGCGGTGACCGCTCTGCTGTTCGGCGCCGTGCGGGTGCGGATTGGACCGCTGGCGGCGCGGATCCTGGGTTCGTGGATCGCCGCCAGCGCGCTCATGGTGCTGGCGCTGCGGCTTGCCACCTGACGTGGTACCTGACGTGCTGCCTGACTTGCCACCCGGCTTGGCCGCTGGCCGCACCCTGGCGCCAACGCAACTTGCCAAGCAGATGGCTTTTTGCTGGATTGGGCGCCTCGTTCACGGAGCCCGTCGATGATCCCCTTCTTCGTCCAGATCAAGTGCCAGATGGGAAAGTCCTACGAGGTAGCCAACGCGCTGGCCGACGCCGAGATCGCCTCCGAAATCTATTCCACTGCCGGCCACTATGACCTGCTGGTGAAGTTCTACGTCGATCCGTCCGTCGATATCGGCCATTTCGTCAACGAAAAGGTGCAGGTCATTCCCGGCATCCAGGACACGCTGACCATCATCACCTTCAAGGCGTTCTGACCCGTCACGGCGCTGGCGGCGGGGCGTCGATGTCGCGCTTGCCGAGCTGGCGCTCGCGGAAGACCACGATCAGTCCGGCCGCTGCGATGATGCTGGCGCCGATGAAGACCAAGGGCACCGGAATTTCGCCAAAGAACACATAGCCGAAGATCAGCGCCCACAGCATGGTCGTATAATTGAACGGCGCGACCACCGATTGCGGCGCATTGCGGTAGCTCTCGGTGAGAAAGATATGCGAGAGCCCGCCGATCAGGCCGGTCGCGATCAGCGCCGCAAGCTGCATCGGTGCCGGCCAGATCCAGCCGAAGGGGAGCGTTGCGAGCCCCGCCAGCGCGCAGAACAGCGAGAAATAGAACACGATCGACGACGTCGTTTCGGTATCGGTCAGCCGCCGCGTCTGGATCACGGCCCCCGCATTGATGACGGCGCCGGCAAGCCCGCAGATCGCACCGATCGCGGTCGCGGACATTGCAATGCCGGAATAGCGCGAGAGGTCGAAATGCGGCCACAGCATCACCAGGACGCCGGCGAAACCAAGCAGCACCGCCGACCAGCGATAGATTCGCACCCGCTCCTTCAGGAAGATCGCGGAGAACACCACGGTGGCGAGCGGCGAAGCAAACGAGAGCGCGGTGGCATCGACCACCGGCAGCCGCGCCAGCGACGCGAAATTCAGAAACATGCCGCCGACGCTGAAAATGCCGCGTCCGGCATGGCCGGCGACGCGCTTCGTGCGCACCATCTGCAGGATTTCGCCCCGGAACAGTACAAACAGCGTGATTGGCACCATGCCGAATGCGGCACGAAAGAAAACCACCTGCCCAACCGGCGCGGTTTCGCCTGCAAAACGCACAAGCGCCGCCATCGCCGCAAACAGCAGCGACGAGATCAGCGTGAACAGAATCGCCTTGTAGATATTCATCGAGGGGATGTCGGCGCGGCCGCGCGCCCGGCGGGCGTGTGCTGCGTCCCCTGTCGCCGATACAGCCAGCGCACGCAAGGCCGCGCGCCGCATGCCGCCAATGCGGGCCGCTCACGGCCCGAACGAAGGCGCTACTTGCTCGGACGCCGCGGGCCTTCAACGGCTGGCAGCGATTTCAGATATTCCGCCATCGCCAGCCGGTCCTCCTTGGAGAGCTGCGCGGTATTGCGGATCACCGGCGCCATGTTGGAGCCGACGGTATCTCCCTCGGGGGTATTGCCGCTTTCGAGGAGGTATTCGATGTCGTCGACCGTCCAGTCCTTCAGAGCCGCCTGGGTGATGTTCGGAACCCAGCCCTTGCCCTCCGGATTGGGGCCGCCGGCAAATTTCTGCGACGTCACGATGCCGCCAAGCAGATTGCGCGGCGAATGGCATTCGGCGCAATGGCCGGGCCCGTTGACGAGATAGGCGCCGCGGTTCCAGCGCTCCGACTTGGTCGGATCGGACTGAAACGGCTTGTCGTCGAAGAACAGAAGCTTCCAGCCGCCGAGCGAACGGCGCACATTGAACGGGAACGGCACGTCATGGGGCCGCGAGGGATCCTGCACCGCGGGCAGCGTCTTCATGAAGGCGAACAGGTCGCGCACATCCGACACAGGCATCAGCCGGTAAGAGGTGTACGGAAAGGCCGGGAAATAATGCGACCCTCCCGGCGTCGTCCCCTTCAGCATCGCATCGACGAATTGCTGCTCGGTCCAGTTGCCGATGCCCATCTTCGGGTCCGGCGAGATATTCGGCGCGTAGAAGGTGCCGAACGGCGAATGCAGCGGATGGCCACCGCCGAGCTTCAGCCGGTCGTCCTGCCCGATCGTGGTGTGGCAAGAGGCGCAGCCGCTCGCATAGAACATGGTGCGGCCGTTCTCGACATTCGGCGTATGCGGCGTCAGCGCGCTTGCGGGCACGGTCGCCGGGATGGTGACGAACCAGAAAATCGCAAGGCCGACGATTCCGGCCGCGACCGCCAGCAGAACAAGTTTGCGCAGCATGGCCACTCCGTTTTTCGGGGCCGGATGTTATGCGTTCGGAGGTATTCGGAAAAGCGAAAGGGCGGCCCATCCACCGGACGGCCGCCCCGCTGTTTTGGACCCTCGGTCCGTCACTTCTTGATGCGATAGACCTCGTGGCAGGCGCCGCACTGTTTGCCGATTTCGCCGAAGGCGGTCTTGAAGCTGTCGATGTCTTTCACCGAGGCCTGAGCGGCCTTTGCGGAGGCACCCCACTTGGCCATCGCAGCCTTGAAGCCGTCCATGTCTTCCCAGATTTTCGGCGAGGCAGTGGTCTCGCCGCCGGTCTTGGAATCGTCCGGGAACAGGCCCGGCATCTTTTCCGCGGCACTGGCGTAAACCGCGAAGACCTGCACAGCCTTGGCGTTGTCATAGGGGTCGGTTCCGCGCGCTATCGCAGCGCCCTGCTTCGCCGCGGCGCCGACGCCCTTCATGACCTCCTTGCGCTCGGCGATGGCCTTGGACTGGGCGAGAACGGCGCCGGCGCTAAGCGCAACGGCAAGAGCAGCACAGACGGCGGTACGGACGAGCATTGAAATTCCCCATAATGCGATGGAAGGAGATCAGACGGATGACCGGCGAACCCGGGTCGCAGATTGTTATTCCTAAAAGGTGACGGGAAGCCATTCACGAGGCTAGTCTCATAACATCACGAAGCCGTGATGCGGATCGGTATTCGATGCTGCTCGATATTTGCCGCTCGGTGGCGCGGCAGCCGCGCTTCAGCACCCCGACTCGGTGCGGCGTCACCGGCACCCACGTCAGGCGGCAGACCGCGCGTTCGCGCGAACGGGCAGTCTGCCTCAACAGGACTTTGCCGGGGGCGGCCTTCAGGTTTCCTATTCGGCCGGCACCGGATGCGCCTTGCGGCGCTGGAACTTGTCCTCGATCCAGCGCACCATCACATAGAAGGCCGGGGTGAACAGCAGGCCGAAGATCGTCACGCCGATCATGCCGGCGACCACCGACGTGCCAAGCGCCTGACGCAACTCCGCGCCCGCGCCCACGGCGATGGCCAGCGGCAACACCCCGAGAATAAAGGCAAGCGACGTCATCAGGATCGGCCGCAGCCGCAGCTCGGCCGCTTCCTTGGCGGCCTCCCAACGGTCCCGCCCCTGCTCCTCAAGCTGCTTGGCGAATTCGACGATCAGGATCGCGTTTTTCGCTGCAAGCCCTATGAGCACGATAAAGCCGACCTGGGTCAGGATATTATTGTCCTGGCCACGCAGCACCACGCCCGTGATCGATGCGATCAGACACATCGGCACGATCATGATGACCGCGATCGGAAGGGTGAGACTTTCATATTGCGCCGCCAGCACCAGGAAGACGAACACGACGGCGAGAATAAACGCAAACATCGCGGTATCGCCGGCGCGAAGCTGCTGGAAAGCCAGCGTTGTCCACTCATAGGCGAAGCCTTGGGGCAGCGTCTCGGCGGCAAGTTTCTCCATGATTTGGATCGCTTGCCCTTGCGAGAAACCAGGAGCAGCCGCCCCGTCGAGCTCGGCCGCAGGATAGAGATTGTAGCGCGGCACCCGGTATGGGCCTGTTATGTCGCGGATCGTGGTGAAGGAGCCGATCGGCACGGTCTCACCGTCGGCATTGCGCACCCGCAGGTTCAGAATATCCCGCGGCTCGAGCCGGTAAGGTGCTGCGGCCTGCGTCTGGACGCGGAAGGTGCGGCCGAACAGGTTGAAGTCGTTCACGTAGAGCGAGCCGATATTGACCTGCAGCGCCGCGAAAACATCGGGCAGGCTGACACCAAGCAGCTGCGCCTTGGTGCGGTCGATGTCGAGATAAAGCTGTGGCGTCGACACTTCGAACAGGGAGAAGACCTGCATGAGCCCCGGCGTCGTCGCGGCGCGGCCCATCATGGCGCCGACCGCCTGCTGCAGGGCTTCCGGCCCGCGTCCGGCGCGGTCCTCGACCATCATGCGGAACCCGCCGGCATTGCCGATGCCCTGCACCGGCGGCGGCTGCACCACGATCAGCATCGCTTCGCGGATCGCGGCATATTTGCCGAACAAGGCGCCCTGGATCGCGCCCGCCGATTGCCGGGGATCCTGGGCGCGCTTCTCGAACGAATCCAGGATCAGAAAGATCGCGCCCGCATTGGGCGCATTGGTGAAGGTAGCGCCGGAGAAACCGACGATGTTGATGGCGTTGAGGACGCCCGGCGTATTCATTGCGATTTCGGTGGCTTGCCGCATCACCTTGTCGGTGCGCTCGAGCGAAGCGCCCGGCGGCAATTGCGCCGCGACGATCAGATAGCCGCGGTCCTGCTGCGGAATGAAGCCCTGGGGCGCCTTGCGAAACTCGTTCAGACCGAAGCCGATGACAACCGCATAGAGCACAAGCATCAGCGCCGACAGACGCACGGTGCGGCCGGCAAACCAGCCATACTTCGCAGTCAGCCAATTGAAGCCGCCATTGAACAGGCGGAAGAACCCAGTAAAGGGCTTTTGCCACCAGCGCGTCTGCTGATGCTGCCGGTGCGGCTTGAGCAGCAGGGCGCACATGGCCGGCGACAATGTCAGCGAGACGATCAGCGAGATCACGGTCGCACCGGCAATGGTCAAGGCGAATTGCCGGTAGAACTGACCGGATATGCCGGTGATGAAGGCGGCCGGGATGAAGACCGCGCACAGCACGAGCGAGATCGCGATCAGCGCGCCGCCGACCTCGTCCATCGATTTGATCGCGGCCTCGCGTGGCGCGAGACCGCGCTCGATGTTGCGCTCGACATTCTCGACGACGACGATGGCGTCGTCGACCACGATGCCGATCGCCAGAACGAGGCCCGAAAAGCGTCAGGTTGTTGATAGAGAAACCGAACAGGCCCATCATGAAGAACGTGCCGATCAGCGAGATCGGGATCGCCACGATCGGGATGACTGCCGCCCGCCAGGTCTGCAGGAACAGAACGATCACCAGAATGACGAGGACCACGGCCTCGAAGATGGTGTGGATCACCGCATTGACCGATTCCTGAATGAATTGGGTCGGATCGTAGATGATCGTGTATTGCATCCCTTCCGGGAAATTCTTGGCCAGTTCCGCCGTCGTGTTGCGGATAAGCGTACCGGTCGCAAGCGCATTGGAGCCAGGCCGTTGAAATACCGCGAGCGCCACCGACGGACTGCGTCCCAGATAGGACGATGAGGAATAGTCCTGTCCTGTCAATTCGACCCGGGCCACGTCCTTGATCCGGACCACCGCCGTCGGGGTCTGCTTGACGACGACATTGGCGAATTCTGCAGGGTCGGAGAGCCGGCCAAGCGTGCGCACCGCCACCTGAAAGGCCAACTGGTTATCGACGGGCGGCTGGTTGAGGACGCCGGACGCCACCTGAATATTCTGACCCTGCAGCGCGGCGGTGACATCCTGCGCGGTGAGATTGAGCGATTGCAAGCGATTCGGATCGAGCCATATCTGCATCGCGAAATCGCGCGCGCCAAACACCGTGATCGAGCCCACACCGTCGAGGCGGGTCAGGACGTCCTTCACGTAAAGATTGGCATAGTTGGTCAGGAAGACAGGATCGCGCGACTGGTCGGGCGAATACAGGTTCACCACCATCAGGATGTCCGGCGAACTTTTCTCGACCCTGACGCCGATCTGCTGGACCGCCTGTGGCAGGCGCGGCGTTGCAGTCGATACACGGTTCTGGACCTGCACCTGCGCGATATCGAGATTGGTGCCGAGTTCGAACGTCACCGAAATCGAGAACCGGCCGTCCGCGGTCGAGTTCGAGGAAATATAAAGCATCCCCTCGACGCCGTTGACCTGCTGCTCAATCGGGGCCGCGACGGTGTCGGCGACGACTTCGGCGCTGGCGCCGGGATACTGCCCGGTGATGTTGATCACCGGCGGCGCGATTTCCGGATATTGCGCAATCGGCAGCCGCAAAAAGGCGACGCCGCCGAGAATGATAAAGACGGTTGAGAGCACGGCCGCGAAGATCGGCCGGTCGATGAAGAAGTGCGAGATTTTCATATGCGGCGGCCTATTTCTGCGCGGTGCCGCCGGCCGCTGCGGAAGCCGGCGACGGGGCCGTTTCGGGATTGACCTTGATCCCGGGCCGCGCTCGCATCACGCCTTCGACGATGACGGTATCGGTCGGCTCCAGCCCGCTGCGTATGACACGCTCGCCATTATCGAGCGGACCGAGTTCGACATATTTCTGGGCCACCGTGTTGTCCGGCCGCACCACATAGACGAACTTGCGGGCCTGCTCGCTGCCGATCGCAGTGTCGGGAATAAGCAGCGCCGTATAGGGGGCCGAACCCGGCACCTGCACCCGCGCAAACATCCCGGGCGTGAAAAGTCCCTGCGCATTGGCGAATACCGCGCGCCCACGGATCGTGCCGGTGGAGCGCTCGATCACGTTGTCGACGAAGTCCATGCGCCCGACATGATTGAAGTCGCGCTCGTCGATCAGTTTCAGCCGCACCATCGTGGCGCCGCCGCGCGCGGCGATGTTATCGCGGGCGGCATTGACATTGCCGTTTGAGGCAAGGCGCTCGTAGCGAAGATAGGAGGCCTCGTCGAAAGTGAACTCGAAGCGGATCGGATCGGTCGAGACGATGGTCGCGAGCAGGGTCGTCGTACCGGTGGTGCCGCCGGTGACCAGATTGCCGACCGAGACGCGGCGGTCGCCGATCCGGCCGCTGACCGGGGCGCGCAGTTCGGTGAATTGGAGGTCGAGTTCTGCCTGCCGCACCGCGGCCTGTTGCGCCGCCACGTTCGCTTCGGCGACGCGCTTGACCTGGGTGCGCTGATCGAAGGTCTGCTGGGTAATGGTCTTGTCTCGGACGAGTTGCGCGGCACGTTCCAGGTCGCCTTCGGCGAAGGCAAGTTCGGCACGCGCCTTTTCCAGCGTGGCCTTGGCCTGGTCGAGCGCGGTCTGGAACGGACGTTTGTCGATGGTGAAGAGAAGATCGCCTTCCTTAACCAGTTGGCCGTCCTTGAAATGGATCTGTTCGAGATAGCCCGAGACACGCGCCCGCACCTCGACGGAGTCGACGGCGACAAATCGGCCGACATATTCGTCGAAATCGGTGATGGTACGCTGGGTCGGTGACGCCACCGTCACCGCTGGCGGCGGTGGTGCCGCTGCCGGCTGCTGCTGCGGGTTCTGACCGCATCCGGCGGCCATAGCCAACATTAGGAGGACCACCGCGCCGCCCGCGGCACGTCGATACTTTCGTCTAATCATTTCAGGCTCGTGTCCGAGCGGCAGTCCCCGCCCCGAAATAGGGACGCCAGGTTCAAAGCGCAATCGTCGCACCGGCGCCCGCCTCATACCGGGACATCCGACGATTGTCCAATCAACGCAGTGACTTGAAACGATCAATCCGGCTCATTCGTGACCGCCGGCAGCTTTCGCTCACCACGAAAACCGGAAAACCAGTTGCGCCCGAGCAACAGCAGGATCAACAGACCGTAAACGAGCGCTCCGATTAGTCCGAGGGTGGCGAGCGTCGCCTCGTCGCGAAACACCGGCAGATCACGATAGAGCGCCGAAACCGGCCGCATCGAGAGAATCAGAACCAGACCGAGAACGCATCCGCTGGCGCTCAAGAGAAGCATCGAACGGCGCAGCCGGGCATCGGTCCCGGCAAGCTTCGCCCGCGTGGCGAACCATGCCACCAGACCGAGATTGACCCAGGCCCCGATCGCCGTGGCAATCGCAAGCCCGACCTGTGCCAGGGGTCCCATCAGTACGATCTTGAGCAGGATATTGACCGCGACCGCGATAAGCGAGGCCTTGACCGGGGTCATGGTATCGCCGCGGGCGAAGAACGGCGCCGTCATCGCGCGGATCAGCACATACGGAATGAGACCGATCGCATAGGCAGCGAGCGTAGCGCCTGCGGCAACAGCATCGTCGTCGGTGAATTTGCCGCGCATGAACAGCGCCCGCATGATCAGGTCCGGGATCAGGAGGAACGCGACGAGGCATGGAATGGTCAGCAGCAGCGTCAGCTCGATGGCGCGGTTCTGCGCATGGCGCGCACCGGCCTCATCGCCTGCCGCGATCCGGCGCGACATTTCCGGCAGCAGCACGGTGCCGACCGCAATACCGATGACGCCGATCGGCAATTGATTGATGCGGTCGGCATAGTAAAGCGCGGAAATCGCGCCCGCCGCGAGGAAGCTTGCGATGATGGTGTCGGCGAACATCGCAAGCTGCACGCCGGCGGAGCCCACCGTCGCCGGGCCGAGCGCGCGGAAGAATTTGCGCACATCCTCGTCGAGCTTCGGCCAGCGGAACGACGCGAGCACCTGCGCGCGTCCGGCATCCCCCATCACCAGCAGCAATTCGAGAATACCGGCGATGAAAACGCCCCAGGCCGCCGCATGGCCCGCAGTCGGAAAGAAGACGGCGAGCGAGAGCGTCGCCATCATCGACAGGTTGAGCAGGATCGGCGCCGCGGCGGGCGTCGCGAAGCGATGGATGGAGTTAAGGATGCCGCCATAGAGCGTGACCAGCGACACCAGCAGGAGGTAGGGAAAGGTGATGCGGGTCAGTTCGGTCGCAAGTGCAAAGCGCTGCGGATCGTCCGTGAAACCCGGCGCCAGCAGGTCTATCACGCCGGGTGTGAAGAGAAGCGCGACAGCCAGCAGCACCAGCTGCACCGCCACCATCATCGTGAAAACGCGGTCGGCGAATAGCTTGGCCGGGTCCGGTCCGCCCTGGGTGCGGATGCGCGAATAGGCCGGCACGAACGCGGTGTTAAAGGCGCCTTCGGCAAAAATCGCGCGGAAATGGTTCGGCAGCCGCAGCGCCACGAAGAACGCATCGGCCACCGGCCCGGCGCCCAGGATCGCCGCAAGCATGATGTCGCGGGCGAAGCCGGTGATGCGCGACAGAAGCGTGAAGCCGCCGACCGTGAAAATGCGTCCGATCATCCGCCCGATCCGAGCAAGCCTGCCGTAGCATTCTGCGTCGCTTGCCGCAGGCAAGCGACGTCCGAATCCAGCGGAGGCGACCGAGTTTGTAGCTGGATTCCCGGTCCGGCGCCCGTGCGCCGTTTCGTTACTACGGCAATTTCTATCGAAGCGCGCGGCGAACGGCGTCGACGATGCGGTCCTGGGTCGGTTCGTCGAGATAGGCGTGCATCGGCAGGCTGATGACTTCGTCGGCGAGCCTTTCGCTCACGGCAAGCCCGCCCTCGGCCACGGGAAAATCGCGGTAGGCGGTCTGCTTGTGCAACGGCTTCACGTAATAGATCGCGGTCGGGATGCCCTCCGCCTGCAAGGCGCGGGCGAGGCCATCGCGCAGGCCCGGCGCAAGGCGGATGGTGTATTGCGCCCAGACCGACCGATAGCCCTCCGGCGCCACCGGAACGGTCGCGACGTCCTGCAGCCCTTGCGAATAGCGCGCCGCGATGCGGTTACGAGCGTCGATCTCGTCGGCAAAAATCTTCAGCTTCTCGATCAGCACCGCCGCCTGGATGGTGTCGAGCCGCGCGGTCAGGCCGAGCCGGACATTGTCGTATTTGTCCGAGCCGCCGCCATGCACACGCACGCTTTTCAGTACCGCGAGCAATTCCTCGTCATCGGTAAGAACCGCACCGCCGTCGCCGTAACAGCCGAGCGGCTTCGCAGGGAAAAAGCTGGTGGCGGTGGCCTGACCGAAAGTGCCGACGGCGCGGCCCTTGTAGCTGCCGCCGAAGCCCTGCGCCGCGTCATCGAGAACGAACAGCTTTTCGGCCTCGGCAATCTCCGCAATCGCATCGTGATCGGCCGGAAGCCCGAACAGATCGACCGGGATCACCGCCTTCGGCTTCAGCCCTTTCGCCTTTGCTGTCCGGATCGCTGATTTCAGGCTTGCAGAGTCGATATTGAAGGTGTCGGCATCGACATCGACAAGGACAGGTGTCGCGCCGACCAGCGCCACGCTCTCGGCGGTGGCACAGAAGGTAAAGGTCGGGCAGAACACCGCGTCGCCGCGGCCGATCCCCTTCGCCATCAGGGTCATGACCAGGGCGTCGGTGCCGCTCGAACAGGACAACGCGTATTTGGCGCCGCAAAAGGCCGCAAGCTGCGCCTCGAACGCCATGACCTCCGGGCCCATCAGGAACTGGCAGTGATCGAGAACGCGGGACGTCGCCTCGTCGATCGCCTTGCCGAGCCGGCGCCGCTGGGCAGCGACGTCGATGAAGGGGATCGGCCTGATCTCGACGCGGGCGTGCTGGTTCATCGTGCGATCAACAATTCAAAACGGCGGTGAAACGACGGATTGTCAGCCGGCGGCGCGGCGCGGCGCGGGCCGGTGCGACGCGATCTTGCCCGGCTGGCCCTGCTCCAGACAGCGCATCGCGACATCGAGGCTTTCGACGCCCTCCTCGCCCGTCACCGGAGGCAGCTTGTTCTCGCGGACGGCATTGACAAAGGCCTGCAATTCGGCGCGCAGCGGTTCGGAATGGCCGACCGACAGGTGCCGCATCGAATAGCTGCCATCCGGCTGAAAGCCGAAACATTCGGTCACCTGGCGCGTCAGCAGATCGCCGATCAGATATTTGCGGCGGGTCGCGACATGCACCGTGCGCGCCTTGAACGGCGTCAGCCAGTTGGTGTTGATATGCGCGAGCACGCCGGATGCAGTGCGGAATTGCAGAAGCGCGATATCCTCGCGCTCGGCCATCGCACTCGACAATTGCGGCTGCACTTCCACAATTTCGGAATCGGTGAACCAGCGGATCAGATCGATATCGTGCACCGCAAGGTCGATCACGACCCCGACATTCGACATGCGTGGCGGGAACGGACCGACGCGGGTGATGCCGATCGACAGGATATCCTCGTCGCGGATCGCGTCCTTGATCGCCTGTACCGCCGGGTTGAAGCGCTCGACATGGCCGACCATCAGCTTCACGCCACGCCGTTTGGCGGCAGCGATGATTTCCCGCCCCTCGTCCACATTGGAGGCGATCGGCTTCTCGATCAGCACATGAATGCCGCGCTCGATACATTTGAGCGCGAGTTCGTGGTGCAGGTGGGTCGGCGCGGCAATGGTCACGGCGTCGATGCCCGGACCGAGCAGGTCGTCGATATCCTCGGCGGCGGGGACGCCCAGGATGCGCGTGACCAGTTCGCGCTGTTGCGGGTTCGGGTCGGCGACGCCGACCAAAGTGACGTCCGGCAACCCGGAAAACACCCGGGCGTGGTTCGCCCCCATGATACCCACGCCGATCACGCCGACGCGAAGCGGTCCGCTTTCTCCGCTTGTCACTGTCCGAACCATAGAAGACTTACCCCCGAAGCGGCCCCATTAACTCTCTGCCTATCATGCCGTTCGCAGTTGCGGCGAAATTTCGTTCGCCGCATCCAAACACCTTTTGAGTCAGAGCGTTACGATCCGCAACCCCCGGAACGGGTTCAAAATCGGCAGCAAGCCGCAACCAGAACCTGTGGATTTTATACAACCGGAAGATTATTCGGCGGCGGCGCGCCCGCCAAGGTCGAGGCGCAATCCGGCCGCCAGCGCGTCTTCCCGGAAGGCCTGGACCGCGCCGAGAGAAAGTTCCTCGGCGGTTTTGGTCCCCATCGCTGGCAATTTCTTCAGGATATCGGCTGGCGCGGTGATGATGTGGCAGCCCACCCGGTCGGCCTCGACCACGTTATAAACCTCCCGGGTCGAGGCCCAGATGATCTCGACATTGGCGGTCTGCCGAGCCTGGGCAATGGCGTCCTGCATCAGCGGCGCATAGTCGATGCCGAAATCCGCCAGCCGGCCGGCGAACACCGAGACGCAGGCCGGCGCACCGCCACGCAGCGCTGCCATGGCCCGGCTGACCTGATCCGCGGTGAAAATGGCGGTGAGATTGATCCGCACCCCGTCCGCCGACAGGGCCCGCACCGCGTCGAAGAGAGGTTCCCCGCGGGTCGTCGTCACCGGCAGCTTCACATAGACATTCTGGCCCCAGGACGCGATCACACGGCCCTGCGCCACCATTTCCGGGATGTCGTCGGAGAACACCTCGAAAGAAATGTGCCGGTCCGGCACGGCGGCGACCAGATCTCGGGCGTAGCTCTCATAGTCCTTCACCCCCGCCTTCTTCAGCAGAGAAGGATTGGTGGTGAATCCGGCGATCCATCTGTTCTTGGCCATCTCCACGATCTGCGCCTTGTCGGCGCCATCGGTGAACAGCTTGACCTTCAGGTCGTCGAGTTTGATCGCCATGATGATGACCCTCGATAATTCGCTTTTGCAGCATTCTAACCCGTCATGGCCGGCCTTGTCCCGGCCATCCACGTCTTTTCGCGTGGGACAGGTGTCGTGGATGCCCGCGACAAGCGCGGGCATGAAGCGCCACTAGGACCGCTTATAATCGTCCTCGATGCGGACGATATCGTCCTCGCCGAGATAGCTGCCGGTCTGCACCTCAATCAGTTCCAGATCGATCATGCCGGGATTTTCCAGCCGGTGCGGCGTTCCCATGGGAATATAAATCGACTGGTTCTCGTGCAACGTCTTGACCTCGTCGCCGATGGTCACACGCGCAGTGCCGCGCACCACGATCCAGTGCTCGGCACGGTGGTTATGGTATTGCAGCGACAGCCGGCCGCCGCGCTTCACCACGATCCGCTTCACCTGATAGCGGCCGCCATGATCGAGCGACTGGTAATTGCCCCACGGCCGATGCACGCGCAGGTGATCGACCGTGACGGCGGGCGCCACCTCTTTCAGCCGGCCGACCAGACGCTTCATCTCGGCGGTGTTCTTGCGGTCGGCGATCAGGACGGCGTCTTCGCTCGCGACCACGACGAGATCGCGCACGCCGAACAAGGCGACCAGCGGTTTCTCCGACGCGGCAAAGGAATTCTGCGTATCGACAAACACGGCATGCCCCTGCCCGGCATTGCCGTCGGCATCATGCGGGGTCAATTCCCAGACCGCGTGCCACGAGCCGACATCGGACCAATCATAGGATACCGGGATGACCGCGGCGCGCCCAGTCTTTTCCATCACCGCATAATCGATCGAAGTCGCCTTGGCTCTGGCAAAGCCGTCCGGGTCGATGGTGACAAAACCGAGATCGCTGCCGGCCGCCTCGATTGCCTGTCTTGCGGCCGCGACGGTATCGGGCTCGAAGGCGGCATATTCGCCGAGCAGATCGCCGGCCCTGAAAACGAAATTGCCCGAATTCCACAGATAGCCTTCGGCAATATAGCGCTTCGCCGTCTCGGCGTCCGGCTTCTCGACGAATTGCTCGACCGCGAACACACCGCCCTCGATCTGCGCTCCGGGGCGGATATAGCCGTATTCGGTCGCGGGCCGGTCCGGCTTGACGCCAAAGGTCACGATGCGCCCGCCCTGCGCCGCCGCACCCGCGGCACGGCAGGCGGCGGCAAACGCTGCCTCGTCCGCAACCACATGGTCCGCGGCCAGCGCCATCATCACCGGATCGCCGTCGCGCTTCTGGCCGAACACCGCACCGGCTGCAATCGCCGGCCCGGAATCGCGCCGCAACGGTTCGAGGAGGATATCGGCCTCGATGCCGATATCGCCGAGCTGCTCGCTGACGATGAATCGATATTGCGCATTGGTGATCACGATCGGCCGGGCGAAAACCGCCGCGTCCGAGACCCGCAGCATCGTATCCTGGAAAGTCGAACGCGCACCGAAAAGCGGCAGAAACTGCTTCGGCCGACCCTCGCGCGACGACGGCCACAGCCGCGTCCCCGCGCCGCCGCACATCACAAGGGGGACAATCCGGTCGAGCTTGGAAGTCTGGTTCATGAATGCTTAATTGCCTGTCGCAGCCCGCTGAACCGGTTAGAACATGCGGCTGTTAAGTTCCGGTGTAACTGCGATACCAGTCGATGAAGTTGCGTATGCCGCTTTCGACAGGCGTCGACGGGCGAAACCCGACATCGCGCATGAGGTCGTCGACATCGGCATAGGTTTCCGGCACGTCGCCCGGCTGCATCGGCATCAATACACGCTCGGCCTTGCGGCCGAGACAATTTTCCAGTTCCGATACGACATGAAGAAGTTCGACCGGCTTGTTGTTGCCGATATTATAGATGCGATACGGCGCAGAGCTGGTGGCGGGATCGGGATCGTTCCCGGACCATTGCGGGTCAGGCGTGGCGGGCCGCCCGATCAGGCGCACCACCGACTCCACCACATCGTCGACATAAGTGAAATCGCGCAGCATATTGCCGTGGTTGAACAGGGTTATTGGCTTTCCGGCGAGGATCGCTTGCGCGAAAATCCACATCGCCATGTCCGGCCGGCCCCATGGCCCATAGACCGTGAAGAAGCGCAGGCCCGTTACCGGCAGGCGGAACAGATGCGCGTAGGAATGCGCCATCAATTCGTTTGCCTTCTTGCTTGCGGCGTACATCGAGATCGGATGATCGACATTGTCGCTCACACGGAAGGGCAGCCTGGTATTGGCGCCGTACACTGACGACGAGGACGCAAAAACGAGATGCCGGCAGCCGTTATGCCGGCAGCCTTCCAGCACATTGGCGAAGCCCCGCATATTGGCATCGACATAGGCTTCCGGATGCGAGATCGAATGCCGCACCCCGGCCTGCGCGGCGAGATGCACCACATAGGGAAATCTGTGCTTGCGAAACAGCGCAGGCGTTGCATCGCGGTCGGCAAGGTCGAGTTTGACGAACTCGAAATGATTGGATTTCGCAAGCTCCGCCCGGCGCGCTTCTTTCAGGGATGGATCGTAATAGGGCGTCAGGCTGTCGACGCCGACCACGCGTTGGCCCCGCGACAACAATTTGCGCGTCACATGAAAGCCAATGAATCCGGCAGCACCGGTGACCAGGATCGGTTCGTCCATCACAGCCGCCATAGTTCAATGCCTGAGGGTTTCGATCCGCGATCGAGGATCGATTTCACGTCGAAGACCAGCCCAGCGCCGTCCCGCAAAAGGCTCGCGATGAGAGGCCAGCCGCCGCGAACATAGTCGTCATGGGCAACCGCGAGGATAACGGCATCGGCGGGCTGCAACATCTCACGCGTGATCAGGTCGATGCCGTATTCGTGCCGTGCCTCGTCCGGCGCCGCGAGCGGATCGTGTACCTGCACCGTCACGCCGCTGGCGGCAAGCGCGCGCACGATATCGGCGACCCTGGAGTTGCGGGTGTCTGGGACGTCTTCCTTGAAGGTGATGCCGAGTATGGTCACGGTCGCGTCGACGCAGCGGCGCCTGAACAGCGCCTGCACGCAGGCCAGCGCCACGCGCTGGCCGACATTGTCGTTGATGCGGCGTCCGGCGAGGATCACCTCGGGATGGTAGCCGGCGCGCTCCGCACGGTAGGTCAGGTAATAGGGATCGACGCCGATGCAGTGACCGCCGACGAGGCCGGGATAGAATTTCTGGAAATTCCATTTGGTGCCGGCCGCGGCCAGTACGTCGCCGGTGTCGATGCCAAGCCGGTGGCAGATCGCAGATAGCTCGTTCATGAAGGCGATATTGAGATCGCGTTGCGTATTCTCGATCACCTTGGCGGCCTCGGCGACCTTGATCGAGGGCGCGCGATGAATGCCCGCGGTCACCACCGAGCCGTAGACCTCCGCAACGATATCCAGGGTTTGCGCGTCCTGGCCCGCCACCACCTTGACGATGCTCTCGAAGCGATGGGTCCGGTCGCCGGGATTGATCCGCTCCGGCGAATAGCCGACGGTGAAATCGGCGCCCGCACGCAGTCCGGATGCGCGCTCCAGGACCGGGACGCAATCCTCCTCAATGCAGCCCGGATAGACCGTGGATTCGTAGACCACGATGGCGCCCTTGCGCATCGCCTTGCCGACCGTTTCGGAGGCGCCGAACAGGGCGCGCAGATCGGGACGGTTGGCGTTGTCGATCGGGGTCGGCACGGTTACAATGAAAAAGTCCGCTTCCCGAAGCCGCGAGGGATCGTCCGTCACCGTCAAGGTCCCGAGGGCCAGATCGGCCGGTTCGACCTCGCGCGTGCGGTCCCGACCGCCCCGCAGCTCGGCAATGCGCCGCGCATCGATGTCGAATCCGGTCACCGGACAGCCCGCGCGGGCAAACGACACGGCAACGGGAAGGCCGACATAACCAAGGCCGATTACGGCAATCTTTCGGCTGTGCGCCACGCGCGGTCCGCCCCTCTGAAAAAGCGCGCCTGTTTAGCTGGCTGACGCCGGGGCCGGCAATAGCGCCGGCCTGGCCCGAAGCAGGCGATTGTACAGAGCGACGACGTCCTCCCCGATGCGGGCGCTGGAAAATTCCGTCTCGACCATGGCTCGTCCCGCCGCGCCGAACCTTGCCCGCAAGGCAGTATCTCGCGCCAAAACGGCGATTGCGTCGGCCAGCGCCACCGGATCGTCGGGGGGCACGAGGAAGGCATTCACGCCGTGACGGGCAATCTCGCGGCAACCGGGAACGTCCGTGGCGACGATTGGGCGCCCAAAGGCGGCGGCTTCGAGGAGGCTCTTGGGCAGCCCCTCGCGGCGGGACGGCAAGACGGCGATATGCGCCCGCGACCAGACATCCGCAATCTCGGACACATGGCCCAAGAGTTCGACGCCCGGCCGGCGCTTCCAGGTCTCGATCTCCCCGGCCGGAATCGATGCCGGATTGGCGGGATCCGGATCTCCTGCAATCAATAGCCGGACATTGTCGCCTTGCTGCCTCATAAGGCCCTGCGCTTCGACCAGTGGCCGGACACCCTTGTCGTCGAGCAGTCGGCCGACAAAAGCCACCGTCGGCTCGGCCTGCGGCTCGGGCAGCGGGCGCATGGCATCGATGTCGACGCCGGAGCCCGGAATGAGATGCACGCGGTCCGGCGCAACGCCAAGCCGTTGAACAGCATCCCGGTCGTCGGGGTTCTGAACCAGGACGGCTGCACGGCGGTTGTTGAACAGAACGCGGACCAGCGTGTTAAGAACCGGGCGCATCAGTTGCGCGCTCAGACGCCGGGAGGTGAACACGAAGCCCAGCCCGGCCAGCGCGTTCAGCCGCGCGACCGGAAGGCCGGCCGCGGCCAGCGAGCCGATGACGGACGGCTGCAGCGCGACGTGATGCACGATGTCCGGCTTGAGCCGCCGGTACAACGCCCGCACCTGCCTCACGATGGAGATGACGTTCATGGGATTCAGGCTGCCGCGCCGCCAGTCGAGCGAATGCAGCGTGAAGCCGTTGGCCATGATTTCGGCACCATGCGCGTTCACACGGGTCGCAACATGGACGCTGAAACCGGCGCGCTGGGCGGCAAGCGCCATGGGAAGCCGGTGCGAAATGAAGTACCAGTCCTCCGTCACCAGATAGACCAGCACCGGCGCCGCCGCAGAGCTTGCCCCGGGCGTTGCCGCAGATATCCCCTCGGGCGCGCGCTTTTGGCGATTGGCGAGAGACTCGGGCATCGGGGCCGGGTGAGCTTTCCTCGAAAAGGCTTGACGCGGTGGCGCATGCATTGTTCCAGTCCGCCGCGCGCAGCGGCCTGCCAGGTGGCAGGCGACTGCTGGCGCATGATTTAGCAGGGCCCTGGCCGGATCAGAAGTCTTGATACCAACCAAATCCTCCAGCGACGTCACTCCGATCTCGTCCGGCGCATCTGTGCGCCGCGGGCGTCGCGTAGTGGAACTGGCGCTGACGGTGGCGGTCGCCGCGATTGTCCTTGCGATCACGCTGCATTTTGTCGATATGCGGCAGGTCGTCGATGGCTTGCGCAAGATCGGCGTCGCCGCCGCGCTGTTCGCAGCCGGCCTTTTGCTGGCGCAGGTCGTGCTGTGCGCCTTGCGCTGGATGCTCATCACCCGCTTGATGCCTGGCGCGCTGCCCTTCACCGAAGCCCTGCGCGGCTATCTTGAAGCGGCGTTCGTGAACGCATTTCTGCCGAGCCTCATTGTCAGCGACGGTACCCGCATGGTCCGGGCGATCGCGAACGGAGCCCGCCCGACACATGCCTTTGCAGGCGTCGCCACCGACCGGCTGATTGCGCTTTGCGCGCTCGCGTTTGCCTCCGGCAGCGGCCTGTTTCTCTTGCCTGACGCCAGCCGGCACCCGCTGATCGTGCTGGCTCTGGTCGGATTGCTGCCGGCCTTCGTGATCGGCCTTTTAGTTCTCGACATCGCCGGACGGACCTTCGTGCGTTTCGCGCGCTTTCGCCTCGTGCGGCCATTTCTGGAACTCGCCTCGCTGATGGGGCGCCTGCGCAAGATGCCCGGACTGACAGCACTCGTGCTTACAATTTCGCTGTTCGGCCACGCATTGTCTGCCGGTGCCTTCTACATCCTTGCCCGCCAGCTCGAACTTCCGATCGGCTATTGGGCCATGTTCGCGCTGTCGGCGCCGATCATCGTCTATTCCGCAGTACCGGTGACGGTGGGCGGCTGGGGCTTACGGGAGGCTTTGAGTGCGGCTTTGTTCGGCCTGATCGGGATCGCCCCTGCCTCCGGTGTTGCGCTGTCCATCGCCTTCGGGCTGCTGATGTCCGCGGTAGGCCTGTTCTGCGGTGGTATCGCGCTTGCAGCCTCCCTGCATAGCCGCGCCTTGGCCTTGCGCAAGGCGCCACAATCGTGACTCTGATGGAAACGATGCCTGCTCAATCGCAGCGGCCGCATCCGCGCAAGCATGCGATTATCGACAATTCCAACCGGATGGCGAACGATCGCCAGCGCTGGATCGCGAAAAATCGCGCATTCTATCGCGACGATCGCGCCTATATGAAATTCCTGATTCCCAAGGGCGTTCGCGTGCTCGATCTCGGCTGCGGCACCGGCGACTTGCTGGCGGAACTTGAACCGTCCTTTGGACTCGGCATCGATATCAGCCCGGCCATGATCGATCAGGCCGAGCGTCTCTATCCGCACATGACATTCGCGGTCGGCGACATCGAGGACGACGCTGTAATTAGCCGCATCGAGGGGCCGTTCGACTATATCGTGATGTCCGACACCATCGGCATGCTCGACGATATCGAGACCGCTTTGCGGCGGCTGCAGCCGCTCTGCGGTCCGGACACCCGCATCATCATCGCCTATTACTCCCATCTCTGGGAGCCGCTTCTGAAAGTTGCGGAATGGGCCGGACAGAAGATGCCGCAGCCGCGGACCAATTATCTTAACTCCACCGATTTCCTGAACATCCTCGATCTCGCGGATTTCGAACCGATCAAAATGGAATACCGGCAACTCGTGCCGCGGCGGCTTCTCGGCCTCGGCACGCTGGTCAACCGGTTCATCGCACCAATTCCCGGCATTCGCCGACTTTGCCTGCGCACCTATGTAGTGGCGCGCTCGCTGACTGCGATCCGTCCGGACGAATTATCCGTCAGCGTGGTCATTCCCTGCCGCAACGAGCGCGGCAATATCGAGGCGGCGATCCAGCGGCTGCCGGCCTTCGGCAAGGCGCAGGAGATCATCTATGTCGAGGGCAATTCCAGCGACAACACCTACGAGGAATGCCTGCGCGTGCAGGCGGCCTATGCAAACACCCACGACATCAAGGTGCTGAAGCAGGACGGCCGCGGCAAGGGCGATGCCGTCCGCAAAGGTTTCGCCGCGGCGACCGGTGACGTTCTGATGATCCTCGATGCCGACCTCACCATGCCGCCGGAGGCTTTGCCGAAATTCTACACCGCCATCGCGCGCGGCAAGGCGGACTTCGTCAACGGCACACGGCTCGTCTATCCGATGGAAGACGAGGCGATGCGCCCGCTCAACTTCATCGCCAATCGCTTCTTCGCAGGAATGTTCAGCTATCTCGTCAATCAGCGGTTCAGCGATACGCTGTGCGGCACAAAGGTGCTCAGTCGCAAGCACTACGAAGCGATCGCCCGCGATCGCGACTATTTCGGCGACTTCGATCCGTTCGGCGACTTCGATCTGATTTTCGGGGCGGCCAAGCAGAATCTGAAAATCGTCGAGGTGCCGGTCCATTATGGCGCGCGCGTCTATGGCGAAACCCAGATCTCGCGGTTTCGCGACGGCTGGCTCTTGCTGCGCATGGTTGGCTTTGCCTTCATGAAGCTGAAGGCCTTTTGAGGAGCGCCATGCCGGTCGCCAATGTCATCCACGCGCCATCGCGCAACGCAAGTTTGACGACTCTGCTCTGGCTTTTCCTGTTCGCGCTGACGATCCGCTGGGGATACGCGCTCATCGTCTACGCGACGATGGGAGATGGCGGCATCATCATGGCCGACGGCCGTGGCTACATGACGGATGCGCGGAAACTCGTCACATTGCTGCAGGACGGCGCTCTGCATGGGGGTCAGTGGCTCGGCATCGACATTTCCACAATGCCGGTCTTTTCCTGGCTGCTCGGGCTGAATGTGCTGGCATTCGGCGACGTCGGCGCGCTGACCTATGTGCTGACGCAGGGCCTGATCGATTCGGCGACCTGTCTGCTGATCTATGGCATGGCCGCAACGGTTACGGAGCGTTTCGCGTTGCCGGCCGGGATCGCCGCAGCGGTCAACCCGACACAGATCGTGCTTTCGGGGCTTGTCTATACCGACACGCCCTTTGTGTTCTTCGTTGCGCTGATGCTGTACGGCGCGCTGCGCTGGCTTTATGCGCCTTCGCTGAGGTCCGCGCTGCTCGTCGGCATCGGCATCGGCGGAGCGGCGCTGACCCGCATTTTGATCGTACCCTGGGCTCCCGTCCTCATCCTGTTCCTGATCGCCGTGCCGCTATGCCGGCGCAGCCTGCGGCCCAGGCATTTCGGACACGCCGCCGCGATTGCGGCGATCGTTGCGATCTGCCTGACGCCGATCCTGATGCGCAATGTTCTGACCTATGGACACTGGTCACTGACTTCGCAAGGCGGGGTGCATCTGGCCTATTGGGTGGTGCCGCTGGTCAAGGAGGCCAAGGACGGGACGCCATGGGAAAAGACTTCCCGGGACATGGCGCGACGGGTCAAGGAGCGGTTCCCGACCCGGGAGCGCGGCCCGTTCGAGGAATCCCGTCAGGCCACCGAAGTCGGCCGCGAAGCGCTTGCCGAGCTCGGCCAATTCGCAATCGTCAAAGCCTGGATCATCGGCGCCGCAATCAACATCGCCTCGCCGGCGGTCATTCTGTCGCCGCCGGTGTCGCAGCTGCCCCGCACCGGCTTTTACGGAACACAGGGTACATCATCGGCGGAGAAGGTCTTCAATTTCGTTTTCAGGTCGGACAATCGGGCCTATGCGCTCATCCTCTTTTTCGGAATTGCCGGCGTCGTCCTGATCCGGCTTATCCAGCTAGCGGGTCTTGTCGCCATGGTTCCCATCGCACCAGCCGCCGCCATTCTCTTTGTGCTCTGGGTGTCGTTCGTGCTGGCGGTCAATGGACCGGTAGCGTCGCCGAAATACCGGCTGCCGGTCGAACCGGTGCTGTGCGTGTTGACCGGCGCAGGATTTGTGACAGTCCGGGACTGGTGGCGGCGCCGGAAAGCGCGCTAGAGCATGATGATTTTAGGTTCGTCCATATCCTGAGTTTGTGAAGTAGTTGGCGCACTCACTGGGCGTGAAGGCTTGGAGAAGGTCGCCGATGGCGAGGCAAACGACTTCGACCGTTCGCGCGGCC